>ENA-OROD01001072-OROD01001072.1-human-gut-metagenome-genome-assembly--contig:-NODE-1072-length-23342-cov-3.005411_pt1 | contig 23342 bp, 23 predicted proteins | sample MGYA00242123_ERZ509038 | MGnify/ENA primary metagenome ERZ509038 (study PRJEB26280, sample SAMEA2338719) | human gut metagenome | biome: human gut; feature: human-associated habitat; material: faeces... | reverse complement strand
CCAATACCATGCGTCATATGTTCCATTGTCGCAGTTGAGCATATCATAACCCGCATCAACCAAATATTTTGCTGCTTTTTCACTCTCTTCAAGGTCGCGACCAATTTCAACAAAATTCTCTCCTGGCACTGCTCCCTTGCAGAAATCTTTTGTTTTGCTAACAACTGAATAACGAAGAGAAACAGGGAAATCTTGACCACATTTTTCTTTTATTGCCTTCACAACCTCAACCGCAAAACGATAGCGATTTTCAAAACTTCCACCATATTCGTCTGTTCTGTGGTTTGTGTATCTGAGTGTGAATTGGTCAAGAAGATAACCTTCATGTACCGCGTGAACTTCAACACCATCAACTCCCGCTTCTTTGCAAAGACGCGCGGTTTCAGCAAAAGCATAAATCATTTTTTCAATTTCTTTCTTTTTTAGTTCGCGACATGTCACTTTGTCTGACCAACGTGATGGAAGGACAGAAGGACTTGCACACGCATAACCAAGGTCCATAATTGGCTTTATCAAGTGCCTAACGAGTTTGCAGTTGTATATTTTGACAAGAGAATCGGTTATTGCAAACGAACGCCCGAACCCCGCCGTCAACTGAACAAAGAGTTTCGCTCCAGTTTTATGAAACTCTTCCATGTAATTTTTGAGTTTTTTGAACATTCTTTTGTTTTGATAAAGCCAGCGCCCACCAATGCTATCTTTGAGCGGAGCAATCCCCGGAATGATGAGTCCAACATTGTTTTTTGCTCTCTCCAAAAAGAAGTCTGCAGATTCTTTGTCAAAATGGTTTGGCTCCATCCAACCAAAGAGTGACGTTCCGCCCATTGGACAAAGAACAATTCTATTCTTTATTTCCACATTGCCAATTTTCCAACTTGAAAAAAGTGGTTCATAATTTTTGTTCATAACAACCTCCCCATATACTTAATTTAGTTAAAAACAAGAAAAAAATCAAACAAATAACAAATATCTGTTTGACTTTCAAATTAGTTGTCGAGTTTTTTTATGAAGCAACGACGACGTTTGTGTTGTGAGTGATTAAACAATTTCCATTGTTGTTGAATTTTTATGTTGTCTTCAAGATTGAGATTTGTTTCGCAAAATTGAATGTGGTTTTTCTTGATTGAATTTGCCATAAAACGCATGATAATCGCATTGACACCTTTGCCTTGATATTCTGGACGAATTCCAACAAGTGCAAGGTCAACAACTTGCGGTTTTTTGATTGCGTGAAGCATTCTGAATATGCCCGCAGGCAACATTTTGCCCTTGCTTTTATTCACCGCTTTTGCAAGTGAAGGGAGCGCAAATCCAAATGCAATCACCCTGTCATTTTCATCAACAATCGCAATGAAGAATTTGAGTGACAAAATCAGTTCAAATTGCTCCAAGATTTGAGCGCGCACACTTTCGCTGAGTGGAACTGTGCCATGAAGTGGTGCATATGCTTGGTCAATAACTTCAAAAAGTTGGTCACCATATTTTTTGAGAAATTTTTTCTTGCTTTTCTCTTGCACAACTCTCAAATTATAACGTTTTAGCACCATGTCGGCAATTCGATCAGTTCTTTCATCAAGTGGCGAAGGAAAAATTTTGTATTCAAGCCAATCTGTCTCTTTTTCATAACCACACGCTTCAAGAAGATCTTTGTAGTATGGAAAATTGTATTGTTCTTCAAATGTCGCAACTTCGTCGAATCCCTCAATCAGCATTCCTTCTCGGTCAAGGTCATTAAATCCCAACGGACCATGAACAATATTCATGCCTTGCTCTCTCGCCCAATTCTCAACCGCACCAAAAAGTGCACGAGCAACTTCAACATCGTTGATTGCGTCAAAGCGCGAGAATCGGCACCTTGTTTGTCCAACTTTTTTATTGTATGACCTTTGAATAATGCCCGCAATTCGCCCAACAATTTTGCCATCTTGCTTTGCAAGAAATAATTGAACATCACACTCTTCAAGCGAAGCATTTTTCTTTGGATTGAAATTATTTATTTCATCAAACCTAAGCGGGTGGACATATTGTTTGACACCTTTATAGAGTTTTGTTGGGAAGTCAACGAATTCACGGATTTCTTTTTTTGTTTTTACTTCTATGATTTCAATCATATTTCCTCTCAATTCCAAAATTTGATTTATAGTATAAGATAAATTGTATAATTTTGCAAATAAATTTCGCACCTCATTAATATATTAATTTGAGGTAATGATGAAATCCATTTTTAAATCAGTCGCAATCATAACAATATTTTCAGTCATCACAAGAATTTTGGGCTTTGTGTTCAGGATATATATGTCAAGAGTTTTGGGAAGTGAAATGCTTGGCATATATCAGATTTCTTTCTCCATTTTTGGCGTTCTTCTCATGCTTGTATCAAGCGGTCTGCCACTTGTTATTTCAAAACTTACCGCAAAATTTTCAACTCAACGCGACAAAATTTCAGAGCATAGAATGATGTCAAGTGCACTCATTCTTGCGCTTGCTTTCTCTTTTGGGCTCTCGGCAATAACGCTCGCACTTTCGCCTGTTTTGAACTTGATTCTTCTTGACAAGCAATGTGTGACAATTCTTCTCATTTTGCTTCCCGCCGTTATATTTTCTGCTGTTTATTCAGTGTTTCGCGGAAATCTTTGGGGTCACGACAAATATTTTGGAGTGTGTGCCACAGAACTTTTTGAACAAATCGTCAGGATTGTTTTATGCATCGTCTTTTTTACTTTTCTAAACAAATCTTTGAGTGGTGTGGTTAGTGCCAGTCTTTCACTAACAATTGCTTGTTTTTGCAGTGCTGCACTTGTCGTCATTCTCTATTTTGCCCAGGGCGGACGACTCAAAAAGCCAAGCAAGACATACAAAGAAATCACAAAGAGTGCAACACCCATAACCGCTGTTCGTTTTGCTGTGAGCATGATGCAACCTCTCATTGCAATCATAATTCCTCTCATGCTTGAAAAAGCTGGCTATTCAACAAGCCAAGCGCTTGGATTATATGGAATTGCTGCAGGCATGACCTTCCCTCTTCTTTTTGTCCCAACAACGCTCGTTGGTTCACTCTCAATGGCAATCATTCCCGACCTTTCCACCGCGCAAACAAATAATGATTCAAGTCACGTAAAAAACAGGACGTCATCCTCCATTGCTTTTGCTCTTTTCATTTCAACATTTCTCGTTCCGCTCTATATCGCGGTGGGCGAAAAAGTCGGCCTCTTCTTTTATGATAATGCGACAAGCGGAATGCTCTTGGCGCGCTTCGCCTGGGTTATGATTCCAATGGGCCTAAACAACATTTCAAGCGCAATCCTCAACGGTCTTGGTCTTGAAATGAAATCGTTCATAAACAGCATCTTGGGCTCAACTATAATGATTTTGGGCGCGGTGATTTTGCCAAGGTTCATCGGCATTGATGCTCTTGGATATTCTTTGGGGCTCAGCATGACACTGACCGCTCTTCTTAACATTCGAAAAATAAAAAAGGCGACAAATGCACCACTCAACATTGCTAGGCCCTTGCTGAAAATGTGCTTGATTTCAATTCCGGTTGCCGCTTTGACATCTTTTTGTTCAGGCATTCTTGAACACTTTTTCACACCATTCTTTGTCCTTGCAGTTTCATGTTCAATTGGCGCAATATTCTTTTTCTTGTTGTGTGTCATATTCAAAGTTATCAACATCGATGCATACATGATAAAAATCAAAAAATTCAAATTGAAAAATATGAAAATATTTAAAAATAAAAAGAAAATAATTAAAAAAAATAAATAAATTAATTAATTTAATTATTATTTTTAATAAAAAAGTATAAAAATTATTCGCTTGAAACACTTTATTTATATGGGAGCAATAATAATTCGAGCATTAATAATTTATATTTTAATTTTGTTTGTTTTTCGACTTATGGGAAAACGACAAATTGGTCAAATGCAACCTTTTGAATTGGTGCTGACTTTGATTATTGCCGACCTGTCGACAATTCCAATGGCGGAAATGACAATTCCATTGCTTCACGGGGTCGTGCCACTTCTCACTCTTTTAGTCGTGCACTATTTTTTGTCTATCATTTGTCAAAAGAGCGTCAAGCTTGACAAAATTATAAACGGCAGACCAATTATTGTTGTGACCCCCGAAGGAATTGACTACAAGGCAATCCGGTCACTAAACATCAGCATTGAAGATATCATTGAAGGAATACGCGGAAAGGGCTTTTTTTCGCTTGATGATGTCGCATATGTCATTGTTGAAACAACAGGACAAATCAATGCAATGGCAAAAGCATCAAACTCCCCCGTGACGAAAAACGACCTCAACATAAAACACGATATCTCTTCTCTTCCAGTCACTCTGGTTAGTGAGGGTTCAGTGATGAAAGACAATTTGGACATTGCTGGAGTGAGCGAGGATTTTATTCGAGACATGCTCAAAGAAGCAAAAATCAAAAAAATAAAAGACTGCGTCATTTGCACTCTTGACAAAAATGGAAAGGTCTATATCCAAGCAAAGAACCAGCACTATCAACTCCTTCAAACCAAACAAGGTGGAGGAATCAAGATATGAAAAGACTTGTTGGAATCATATTATCACTCTTGTTTATCATTGCAGTGTCCACGACTGAAATTATACTCAGCAAAAAATATATCGGTGAAGTTTTGGAGATATCAATGTCACTTGCAGAAAGTGTAAATCGCGAAACATATTGCGACCAAAACCATATTGACAACGTGACAAAACTCGAAGAACTTTGGAGACATCACGAAAACATTTTGTGTCTCATGACAAATCATAACAATATTGACGAAGTTGGCGAATACATAACGCGCATGAGAACAAGTCAACGCGACCATGATTATGAATGCTTCGCGTCAAGTCTTGCCCTCGTCATCTTCTATGTCGAAGGATATCAACACATTTTCGGCATCAATTTTCAAAATTTGGTTTGACATCAAAGTATTGTTTTAGAAATTCGGCGGTTAGTCCCACTCCTCTTTTTGCCACTTCTTTTGGTGTTCCGTTTGCAACAATCTCGCCTCCTTGATCGCCTCCGTGAGGTCCAAGGTCAATAATGTTGTCAGCAACCTTGATGACATCGAGATTATGTTCAATCACAACAACCGTATTTCCACGGTCAACAAGTGTTTGCAGGATTTGAATGAGTTTTTTGACATCATATGTGCTCAGCCCTGTTGTCGGCTCATCAAGAATATAAAGTGTTTTTCCAGTTGAACGCTTTGAAAGCTCTGTTGCAAGTTTTACTCTTTGAGCTTCACCACCAGAAAGCGTTGTTGAAGATTGTCCGAGTTTGATATATCCAAGTCCGACATCGAATAGTGCTTGCAATTTGTTTTTGATTTGTGGAATTGCCTCAAAGAATTTCAGTGCTTCCTCAATCGTCATATCAAGCACATCAAAGATTGATTTCCCCTTATATTTCACTTCAAGTGTTTCGCGATTATAACGTTTTCCTTTGCAAACTTCGCAAGGCACAACAATCTCTGGCAAAAAATACATTTCAATCTCTTTGACGCCATCGCCTTCACAATTTTCACATCGCCCGCCTTTGACATTGAATGAGAAGCGTCCTGCCGAATATCCCCTTTCTTTTGCGTCAATGGTTGAAGCAAAAAGTTCGCGTATCGGAGTGAAAACGCCAACATAGGTTGCCGGATTTGAACGTGGCGTTCGTCCGATTGGCGATTGGTCGATGTCAATAATTTTATCAATCTCTCCAGAAATTTCAACGCTCTTGGCTGGCAAATCAAATTGCTCTTTTTGAAGCGTGTTGCGGACACCTGGGCACAAAACCCCATTCACGAGTGAACTTTTTCCGCTTCCGCTCACACCAGTCACAACTGTAAGTTCTGCAAGCGGGAATGAAACATCAACATTTTTGAGATTGTGAAGATGTGCGCCGCGAATCTTGATTTCGCCATTATTTTGAGTCCTTGTGGTCTTTGGGATAAGAATTTTTTCTCGACCAGAAAGGAATGCCCCTGTGATTGAATCTCTGCAGTTCATGACATCTTGCGGAGTTCCCGCAACCACGACTTCGCCACCATGAACACCCGCAAATTTTCCAATGTCAACAACATAATCTGCCGAACGAATTGTGTCTTCGTCATGCTCAACAACAATGACTGTGTTTCCTTCATCTCGAAGTGCTTTGAGCGTGTCAAGAAGTTTTGCGTTATCAGATTGATGAAGTCCAATGCTTGGCTCGTCCAAAATGTAAAGAACGCCCGTAAGCCCACTTCCGATTTGTGTTGCAAGACGAATTCTTTGCGACTCACCCCCACTCAAACTTTCGGCACTCCTTGAAAGGGTTAAATATCCCAACCCAACATTTTTCAAAAAGTTAAGCCGTGCAGAAATTTCTTTGATAATTGGTTTTGCAATCTCTGTTTCGGTTTCCCCAAGCGTCAAGTCGGTAAAATACTCAATAAGTTTGTCAACCGACATGTCCGACATTTCGGCAATATTGCACTCATTGATTTTTATGTTCAAAACACTCGGTTTGAGTCTTTGTCCACCACAAACCGAACAGGTTGTTTGACGCATATATTTTGCAATTTCTTGCTTTATCCATTCGCTTGTCGTTTCGCGAAAACGTCTTTCAAGATTTGGGACAATGCCCTCATAAGAAAAACTCATCTCCCCTGAATATTTCAAACTTGAATAATGATAATTCAACTTTTCTCCATGATTGCCATATAAAACAATATCTAGTTTGTCTTTCGGCATGTCTTTTATTGGCATATTAAGGTCAATTCCATATTGTTTTGAAATCGCCTTAAAATAAATGTTTGTCATATATGAGTTTGTGAAATTCCACCCACTGACATTGACCGCTCCTTGATTGAGAGTTTTGTTGGGGTCCTTGATGATGAGTTTTGGGTCAATCTCTTCAGTAAAACCAAGTCCCGTGCAATGCTCACACGCGCCATATGGACTATTGAATGAAAACATTCGCGGTGTGATTTCCTCAATTGAATAACCGCATTCATCGCAGGCATAAAGGGTTGAAAAAACTTCTTTTCGTCCTTCACATTCAACAACCACAATCCCGCCACCCGTCTTTATTGCAAGTTCAACGCTGTCAGAAAGTCGAGATTTGATGTCATCTTTCACAACAACACGGTCAACAACAACATAAATATCATGTTTGATATTTTTTTCAAGCAAGATTTCTTCGTCCAAAGTATAAACTTTTCCATCAACTTCAACACGAACAAACCCGTCCTTTTTTAATTCTTCAAACTTGTTTGCAAAAGTCCCTTTTTGACCGCGAGCGATTGGTGCCAAAATCAAAAGTTTTGCACCGCTTGAATACTGTGCAATTCTATCTATGATTTGGTCAACACTTTGGCGTTTTATTGGTTTGTGACATTTTGGACAATACGCAACGCCGACTTTTGCAAACAAAAGACGCATATAATCATAGATTTCTGTCACTGTTCCAACAGTTGAACGAGGATTGTGATTGGTTGTTTTTTGGTCGATTGAAATGGCGGGCGAAAGTCCTTCAATTCGGTCGACATCTGGCTTTGATGATTGTCCCAAAAATTGCCTTGCGTATGAAGACAAACTTTCCATATATCGCCTTTGTCCTTCGGCAAAAATTGTATCAAAAGCAAGCGTGCTTTTCCCGCTCCCGCTCACGCCAGTAAATACAACCAATTTATTCCTTGGAATTGTGAGGTTGATATTTTTTAGATTGTTCTCCCTCGCCCCAGTGATTTTAATGAATTCTTCCATCAGTTTAACCTCTTTTTGAGTGCATTGATTTCATCTCGAAGTTTGATTGCGTTTTCAAAATCCAAAGAATTTGATGCAATCTTCATGAGTGCTTTGAGTTTTTCAATTTGTTCTGGAATGTCTTTTTTGTCTATTTTTCCAACTGGATTTTGTTTTGTTATCTGCAATGAGTTGACAACATTTTTCTTTATGGTTCTTGGTGTTATGCCATGTTCAAGGTTGAATTGTTGTTGCAAATGTCTTCGACGATTTGTTTCATCAATCGCGCGTTTCATGCTTCCTGTCACAACATCGGCAAACATCAAAACTTTTCCGTGCTCATTTCTTGCCGCACGACCAATTGTTTGAATGAGCGCTCCTTCGCTGCGCAAAAATCCCTCTTTGTCTGCATCGAGAATTGCAACCATGCTCACTTCTGGAAGGTCAAGACCTTCACGCAAAAGATTTATGCCAACCAAAACATCAAATTCTCCACTTCTCAATGAGTTTATTATCTCAACCCTCTCAATCGTATCAATTTCGGAGTGCATATATTTTGCTTTGATTCCATGCTCGCAAAGATAAGTCGTCAAACTCTCCGCCATCTTTTTGGTTAAAGTCGTCACCAAAACACGCTCGTTGTGTTTAACCACTTCTTTTATCCTATCCATCAAAACAGCAATCTGGTCATTTGTTGGCAAGACTTCAATTTCGGGATCCAAAAGTCCTGTTGGTCGAATAAGTTGCTCAACCGTGTTGTCAGAAATATTTTTTTCATAATCGCCTGGGGTTGCCGAAACATAAATTGTTTGTCCCAATCTTGAAGCAAACTCGTCAAAATTGAGTGGACGATTATCAAAACTTGCTTTGAGTCTGAAACCATATCCAACAAGACTTTCTTTTCTTGCCCTATCACCGTTATACATTCCTCGAATTTGTGGCAAGGTCATATGGCTTTCATCAATCAGCGTCAAAAAGCCATTCGGGAAATAATCAAGAAGAGTAAACGGTGGCTCTCCTGGTTTTCGTCCGTCAAAATAACGCGAGTAATTTTCAATCCCGCTGCAATATCCAAGTTCACGAATCATTTCAACATTATAGGCAACTCGCTCTTTGAGCCTTTGCGCCTCAATCAACTTTCCACGCTCTTCAAATTCTTTAACTTCAATTTCAGCGTCCTTTTCAATCTCGGAAAGTGCGTTGTTGAGTCTTGTTGAACCAACCGTGTAGTGAGTTGCTGGAAAGAATGAAACTTCACTGAGTTCTGAAATAATTTTCTTCGAAACCCCGTCAAATTCGTAAATATTTTCAATTTCATCGCCAAAAAACTCAATTCGAACACCAACGTCACTTGTTGTTGAACCCATGATTTCAAGCGTGTCGCCTTTATATCTAAAACTGTTTCTCACAAGTCCGTCATCGTGTCGAACATAGTTTATTCCAATAAGGTCACGAATGACTTGTTTTATCCCAATGTTTTGACCTTTCTCATAAAAGAGTTGCAACGACAAATACTCTTCGGGACTACCCAACCCATAAATACACGAAACAGAAGCCACAACAATTGTGTCACTGCGACCAAGAAGTGCCGCTGTTGCGGAAGACCGAAGTTTGTCAATTTCCTCATTGACCGACATATCTTTTTCGATATATGTATCAGATGAAGCAATGTATGCTTCGGGCTGATAATAGTCATAGTATGAAACAAAAAACTCAACTTTGTTGTGCGGAAAAAACTCGCGTAGTTCGTTGCAAAGTTGTGCGGCAAGTGTTTTGTTGTGTGCAATAACCAAAGTTGGGCGATTGACTTGGGCGATGATGTTTGCCATTGTAAAAGTTTTGCCGCTGCCCGTGACGCCCAAAAGCACTTGGTTTTTAAGTCCGTCAGAAAGACCTTCCACAAGGCTTTTTATTGCTTGCGGTTGGTCGCCCGATGGCGCAAACTGTGAAACCAACTCAAACTTTCTTTCTTCCATCAACTGAATATCACCTTCAAGATTATCCCAACCAAAAAACTCAAAATTGCGAGCCCAATTGTTCGAAAAATCAAAAAATACGCATATTTTTTTTGTTTTTTCTGGTCTTTGTTAAAAGTCAGCGCTTTGTTTTTGAGTGTGATGCAATACGCCGGCCCTTTTTTTGATTCGGACGAGATAAAATCAATGTAATTATCTTTTGATAATGATAGCATAATGTCGTCCAAAGTGGATAGTGATAACGCAAAATTTTTGCTCATATTTTTTATGATATCCTCTTTGTGAATGAGCGACACCTGTTTTTTTGAGCAATTTTCAATCAAAAATATCAGCACTTTTTTTTCATATTTATCCAACATAACTTTTTTCACTTAAATAATTTTTCAAAAATTAGCACTCCACAAAATGATGTCAAAATCAAAAGTATTGTGAGAACCAAAAGCCCAAGGACCGAAAGCAAAACATAACGTCTTGCCACTCCCTTCTTTTCAATTTTGTTCTCAAACATCATTCTGCCTTTTGGGAGTGGACACAAACAAAACACTTCACTGTCGTGATATTTGACTTCAATATACCCTTCTCTTGCAAGAGCATTAACACACTGCGTGACAAGGTTTTGGTCAGGCAAATATTTTTTTGGAAGTGAAGAAATCAAGTCGTTTACTTCAACAACTTGAAATGACCCATTTTGGCATTCCTTGTTAATTTCAATCAAAATGAGTTCTGTGCGCTTGTCCAACATATAAATATTTTGTCCCCAAAAACAAAAATCAATCACAAACACGCATAATTGTTTGATTGTGGCAAAAAATAAAATTGGAGGTAAATATGACACAAGTAAACACAAAAGCACCAACCAAACTCAAAACAGATGTTTGCTGTGATGTTTGCGACTGTGTGCATAACATTGAAGGTTGTCTTTGTGACAAAGATGCAATCAAAATCACAAAGCAAGGCACAAAAGAGGCACATTTTTGCAAATCCTACGAAAAAATGTGCAACTGCCACAAAGAAAAATAAATCATCATATTATTTGTTGCATAAAAAGGTCTTGCAAATGCAAGACCTTTTTGTGAAAATCATGTTCCGCTTGATTCATATTTGCGCAAACTCAATCTAAAAATTATGTAGCATGGAACGATGAACAACATTCCCCAAACGGGAGCGAGCGCCCCATTCCACAATGTTGCGCCTTCCATTCCAAACAGATATTTCATAGGCAAAACATTAAAACAAGCATATGGTATGACAAAGGTGAATATTTTTTGGAGTTTGTCGCCATAGATATTGAGTGGATATTGACAAAGTTCTCTTCCGCCGTCAGTAAAAATGTTAACAACCTCAATTCCGTCAATTGTGAATATTGCCCACGAAGCACCCAGCATAAATAGACCCAAAAAGACAACAATGCCACACACGCACATTCCAATCAAAATCATCACTTTGCCAAAAGTCCAAGTGAAATCTTGAATACACATTGCATAAATCAGTGTCGCAACTGCAACAATGCATCGCCCAAATTTGGAGAGTTCAATATCGCAACATAGTGCCTGGTGAACAATCCCCCTTGGGCGGACAAGCATTCGGTCAACAGACCCGCTCTTGATGAAACTGGCAAATGTATCCATGCCACGAAAGAAACATTCAGTGAACGAAAACGCGAACATAACCACGCCATATGTGAGAAGAATTTGTTTGAAATTCCACCCGTCAACCACATTGAATCTATCCATGAGCAGATAAATTGTGAGAAGCATTAGCACTGTGGTCAGCATTTGTGCAAAGAACATCAGCGCAAGCGAAAGTTTGTATTGCAGTTGTTTTTTGATTTGCATTTTCATAAAAGAAAAATATAGTTTCATCAGCCGCCTTGAACCTCCACTTTCTTTAGATTTCTTTTGAACACAAGTTTTCCAAGGAGGAATATTGCAACAGTCCAAGCAACCTGTATCCCAAGTTGAATTGCAGAAGTTTTTAGGTCAATGCTTCCACAATATGTTCGAAAACACAAATCGTTTAGATATCTGAAAGGAAGATAGTTCATGACATTTTGAAGCCAAACAGGCATGAGTGGAATTGGAATCATTGCTCCGCAACAAAATGCACCGATCGTCGAAAATATTGCAAATGTTCCATTTGGTGTCATTGTCCGAAATAGCAGCGCATAACACAGCATTCCAAGCCCCGCAACCAAAAATCCTGCAACAACAAGTTCAATCAAAAACAATCCAAATGCACCCCAACTTGCTGGGAGCGAAAGTCTGATTGAAGAAGGAAGACAAAACGCAATAACAATGAGCGGCACCATTCGAAGCAAAGTTTTTGCAAGACGTTCGGAATAGAGTGTTGCAAACCAGTTGTTATACAAACTCATTGGACGCACCATTTCATAACTTATATTCCCCTCAACAATCGCTTTTGTCATATCTTTGTTTTGTGCGAACAGTCCAAAATACATGAAGAAACCTTGTTGCAGCCATAGATATGTAATCATTTGCGAATACGAAAAGTTGTCGGGGATATTTCCCATTTTGTAGAATGCGGTGAACAAAAGCACATACATAAAGCCAAAACAAATTTGCGTTGCCAGTCCAGCGAGTGCGGACACGCGATATTGCAAAGAGTTGATGAATTTGAGTTTGAAGATTGAAAAATATGTTCTCATATTTCAAACTCCTGATAGAGTTTTGACATGATTTCTTCAAGTCCCAAATCTTCAACCTGAATGTCGACAGCATCAAACTTTTTGCTGACGAAATTCGTAAATTTTGGCAAATGAAACTCTCCGTGAGATTTATATTTTGCTGTTTTGTCAATCACTTCGAGAAGTTCATAACCTTCGAGCGAATAATCTTCATAATCTTTGGCATATTGAACGATGAGAATTTTTTCTGTTCGATATTTTTCTTTGATTTCAGAAAAATTGCCGTCATACAAGATTTTGCCTTTGCCGATGAGAATAATTCTGTTCGTGAGAGCCTCAATATCGTTCATATCATGAGTTGTGAGGATAACTGTCACGCCGAGTTCTTTGTTAATCTTTTTGATAAATTCTCTCACCTGCAACTTGCTCACGGCATCAAGTCCAATGGTTGGCTCATCGAGAAACAAGATTTTTGGGTCGTGAAGCAAAGACCCCGCAAGTTCGCATTTCATTTTTTGTCCAAGTGACATTTGGCGAAGTGGAATGTCAAGAAGTTCTTCCAGCTCCAATGTCTCCGTCAACATTTTGAGCCTTTCTTCAAATTTGTCTTTTGGAATTTTGTAGACATCTTTGAGCAAGTAGTATGAATCAATCACAGGCACGTCCCAAAATAGTTGCGACCTCTGTCCAAAAACAACGCCAATGTTTTTCACATATTTTTCGCGCTGCTTGTAGGGAACAAAACCATTGATTTCACATTCCCCGCTCGTTGGGGTCAAAATTCCGCACATAATTTTGATTGTTGTGCTTTTTCCTGCCCCGTTCGGTCCCAAATATCCGACAATCTCGCCGTCCGCAATCTCAAATGACACGCCATCAAGTGCTTTCTTGATTATCTTTTTTCTGACAAACAATCCTTTCAAAGCACCCCAAAAGCCTTTATCACGCTTTGAGATTTTGAAATATTTGGTTAGATTTTTAACCTTTATCAAAACCAATTCTCCTTTTGTAAATTTAATTTATGAAAGCAAAAAGACCCTAATAAAATTTTTATTAGGGGGGTCAAAATATTAAATTTCGCTCGTTTTATCTTTCATAAAACATAAAAAAGTTAACACACAACCACACTCATGTCAACACCAATTTGCGAAAAAAACATAGAATAATTACAAATGGATAGTTTCATTGATTTGCAAAATATCATAAAAGATATTGAAAAAACTTCAAATTTCAAACTTATAATTGGCAAAAGCGTCAAAAACAAACCAATATTTGCTTTTCATTTTGGAAAGTTTGATGCACCTCAGATTCTACTCACCGCTTCAACTCATGCAAGAGAATATGTGTCAACTGCTGTGGGTTGTGAGATGATAAAAGCGTGTTCTTTCAAAGATAAGGGTGTTTGGTTTATTCCTCTCGTCAATCCGGACGGAGTGGAAATTGTTTTGTCAAAAAAACAAAAACAATACAAAGCAAATGCAAACCTCGTGGATATCAATGTCAATTTTGACGCGAATTGGGGAAAAGGAAAAAGCAATCTTTTTCAGCCACATTACGAAAACTATGTTGGACCACAACCCGAAAGTGAAATCGAAACACGAACTCTCACAAATTTCACTCGACGCCTTCGACCTCGATTTGCTCTCAACCTTCACACAAAGGGCGAGGTCATCTATTTTGGCGATTTCTTGAAAAATGAAAACAAAGGTAAAGACAAAATTTTGGCTTCCCAAATTTCAAATATAACTGGTTTTCCAAAAATAAAAACGAGCGGCAGTTTTGGAGGATTTTCTGATTGGTGCGAAATGTCGCAAAACATTCCAGCGGTGACAGTGGAACTTGGTCGCGACAATCTTCCACACCCCATTCCCTTGTCACAAACAAACAGCATTATGTCAAAACTAAAAAACCTTTTGGACAAAATCACTATATAAAAAGCAAAATTTTCAACATTTTTTAAAACAAAAGATAAATAAAAAAGAGACATCACAATTTTTTGTGTGTCTCCATCAAAAAAGTTTGTTACACATTTTTCATAAACGCAAAGCCATAGGTGTGTGGTCCAGTGTGAACGATTGTTGTTGAGCCGATTTGATTCATTTTGATTTGGTTGTCGCTGAGTCCAAGTTTTTCTTTACAAAGTTTCAAAAAGTTTTCACCTTCTGCCCTCTCGCAACCAAAACCAATGCAAAACATAAACTCTTTGATGTTTTGTTTTGTCTTTTCAAAATATGATTTTGCCATATCAATGAGTTTGTTCAAGGTGTTTTTTATTCCAATTCCAAACCCGCCAGAAGCAAGAACTCCGTCTTTCATGGTTATGATTGGTTTGATGTTGAGTTTGTTTGCAACAAGACCTTTAAGTTTGCCGATTCTTCCGCCTGCAATAAGATAGTTGAGATTTCCAACAGTAAACAAAATTTTGCCACTGTCAGGGTCATCTTCAATATACTTTTTGATTTCCTCAAATGATTTCCCGCTTTGAGCAAGGCGAGCAAGGTTGATGACAAACAAGCCTTGCGTTGCACTGTTTTTCATTGAATCAACCGCCATGATTTTGATGTTTTTATATTCTTCTCGAATCATTTCGGCAGCAACGCACGCACTGTTATGAGAACCGCTAAACTTTGCACTGATTGCAACACTGATAATGTCGCAACCCTTTTCAGCATAAGTTTTGAATAGTTGGTAGTATTCATCAACAGAAGGACAAGCGGAAAAAAATCTCATTTTTGGGTTGTTCAGTTCCATTTCATAGAGTTTTTCAACGTTTTCAATATCGTTGCCGTCTTCGTCTGAAATCTTGAAATGAACAATATCAATATCATATTTTTCAACTTCTTCTTTTGTTAGGTCACATGCGTCATCAGAAATAATTTTTATCATATCTTCTCCTAATTTAATGGTTTTATTTCATCATCTTGACAAAGGTTGACAAAAAACGAAAATCCCGCTTCTTTGAGTTTGTTGAGATATTTCCCGACCTTGTTTGGTGCTTTCAAAACTGAAACAATGTAGTTTTGGCGCAAATCTTTTGCAAAGTTAAAACCTTTTGACAAACAATTTTCATCAACAATGAGAGCGAGCATTGGTTTTGAATCGAAGTTTGAAGAGTTTTGAAGGAGTGAGAAAATTCTTTCAAATCCAATTGAAAATCCAACCGCTGGAACAGGCACTCCAACAAATTTCCCGATCAGACCGTCATACCTTCCGCCACCACCGAGCGCACATGAATAATCTTTACTTTCAATTTCAAAAACAGTTGAAGTGTAATAACCTTGACCGCGAACAAGAGTTGGGTCAAAGCGAATTTCCACATCGTCAACTTTTGCAACTTCGTCAATAATATATTTCAAATTGTCACAGTTTGAATTTTGACCAATCTCGTTTTCAACTCGTTCGAGCGTAATATCTTTTTCAAAAAATTCGACAACCTGTTGAATTGCGCTTTCTGGCAAGTTCTTTGTCGCAAGTTCATTTCTTACACCTTCAACACCAATCTTGTCCAATTTGTCAAGAGTCACACAAACCGTATCAAAACTTTGGCTCACAAACCCAAATTTTTCAAGCAAAGCTTTGAGAATTTGACGGTCGCTAATTCTGATTGAAAAGTTTTTGAGCCCAAGATTTTTTAGTGTTTTTGCCATTGTCAAAATCAGGTCAATTTCGCAAATTCTGTCATCGCTTCCAAGAATGTCAATGTCGCATTGAACAAATTCTCTCATTCTGCCCTTCTGTGGTCGTTCTGCGCGATACACCTTATCCATTTGAACGCACTTGAATGGTGTGAGAAGTTTGTCTTTGTTGTTGGCATAAAATCTTGAAAGTGGCAATGTCAAGTCATATCTGAGTCCCAAGTCGCAAAGGTTGTCAAAATCTTTTTGTTCAATAGCACTTTCAAACTTGTCGCCACGCTTTTGAATTTTAAAAATCAAATTCAAGTTGTCGCCGCCGTCAGATTTGTTAAGATTTTCAATATCTTCCAAAATTGGCGTTGAGATATGCATATATCCACAAGATTTATATGTGTCAAGAATGATTTGTTGCATTCTGTCGCGAATATTCATTTCGTTTGGCAAATAATCGCAAGTGCCTTTTACTGGTGTTTGTTTCATTTCTTTTTCTCCGATTATGTGAGTATAACATAATAAAAATTATTTCTCAACCACATTTGTGTCGAATGAAATATATTTTGTCAAAAAGCACAAAAAAAGAGCAAACAAATGCTCTTTTTTTCTTTATCTTGTGTATGGATGTTCCAAATCGTATGAGATTCCGCGTTTATCCATTTCTTCACATATGAAATCTCGTTTAACTGTGTTCTTTTGAACTTTTTCGTTTAATAATTTATGTGTCACTTTGGAACATGTTTTTGAATTTATAATACTCAAACCAATATCAAGCACCCCAACTCCAACAACCGTTCCACCAAAACCTTTTGAAAAAGTTTCGGTTGTTGTATTCAAAAGTGATGCTCCGCTTTCAACCAAAGACATGGACGCAGGGTCTTGTTTGAGCGCCATCGCACCAACAGCAATGCATCCTGCACCAAAGATACATCCCAAAACACACGCAACTATTGTTTTTGCCGAATCAAATCCATCATCACGGATACGGCATTTGCAGCCTCTCAATATTCTGTCTTGGACTGCCAACGTTCTTGAGATGCTTCTAAATTTTTTCTTGAGTTGTCGATCTGAATATTTTGCAATTTGTCCGTCATATTTCTCATATTTCATCCAATGTTCAAAATATTTTGCACTCGATTCTGCATCATATTTTTTGCTTTCTTCTTCAATCTTTTCATTATATTTATCAAACATATTATCCTCCAATGTTTGAAATTATATTAATACAAATTTGTATCAGTGTCAATACCCCTTTTCTTGCAACAATCAATTTTATTTGTGATATTAAACGAAATATATGATATAATATAGTATGAAAAAATATGTTTTGGAAGTTGATTTGTTTGATAATCCCATTGGCAAAGTTAAAAAGCAAGCCGCACACACTTCGCCAGTGCTTCATCGTGCGTTCTCGGTTTTTTTGTATCACGACAACAAACTGCTGATTCAGAAACGAGCAAAGCACAAATATCATTCTGGCGGTCTTTGGGCAAATACGTGCTGTTCTCATCCTCAAAGCAACGATATTGTGAGTGAGGCAAAAGAACGACTTTTTGAAGAGGTTGGCATTTTGCAAGGAGATTTGAAAGAAATTTTTTGTTTTACTTATTTCCACCAATTTGACGAGCATCTCTATGAATATGAATATGACCATGTCCTTGTCGGTGAGTTTGATGGCAATTACAAAATCAATCCAGACGAAGTTGAGGAACTTGAATGGATTGACATCGAAAATCTCACAATCGACTTAATAAAAAAGCCACAGATTTTTGCTCCGTGGTTTTTGCTTGCTGCACCAAAAGTTATTGAATACTTAAATCACCCGAATAATTGTTTTTTGAAATAGTTGAAACACGCTTTAAAAACATTTTGTCCATGAGGCACAATCAACACAACTTTTCCGACAATTTTGTTTGCCTCAACTGGTCCATATGTTGAACAATCTCGGCTTATATTTCTGTTGTCGCCAAGATAAAATATTTTTCCTTCTTCAACGAACAAATAATCAATGCCATCAATCTTTTTAAATTTTAAATTGGCGTCTGATTTGAGTGCATTAAATTTTTCATAGGTCTTTGTCATGTTGGTAATTCCATCGCTTACAACAATTGGTGTTGTTTCGCCTTTTTTTATTAATTGAATGTGATAATAACCCGTTTCATGCCCGCTCTCATTTTTGATTGGAACAATAGCCACATAATCTCCGCCGGTTGCAATAAGTCTTTTTATGACATAGCGGTCGTCACTCTCTTCTGTTCTGTCAACAACAATAACATCGCCTCTCTCACCTTTTTTGAGTCTGTTTATCATAACAGTGTCTTCAACCTGATTCTCTTCCGACCAGTTGGCATTGATAAGCGGTTGCATTGAAGGACCTTTGACAGAAGTTCTGATAAAAATGCACGCCAAAACCGCCGTCACAAGCGCCAAAACTGTGACGACAAAAAAGAATATGTTGCTCAAGATTTTAAGCCATTTTGGCATGATATGAGCATTCATATAATCTTTTCCATATTTTTTTTGTGGCTGTCCCTCGTCAATATTGACATGCATATCCATGCCAATATTATAACACCCCGCTCTTTTCTTGACAACACAATTTTTAAGTGTTAAATTTTATCTTGTTAAATTTATTGTCGAAAGAATTTGCGCCTGTAGCTCAATTGGATAGAGCATCGGTCTTCGGAACCGAGGGTTGGGGGTTCGAGTCCCTTCAGACGCACCAAAATCTCGCCCGTCGGCGAGTTTTTTATTGCTGAAAGGGACCCATGGGCCTTGCCCATCAAACGCTTCTGCGTTTGGAACCCCCCTTCGTTGGGGCTGGCGCCCGTCTCCCCTTGCCCGTCGGCGGAGTCAAGTTCTCACTTGACTGCGTGTCCCTTCAGACGCACCAAATAAAACTCAGTTGAACCCGTAGAAATTAAGGTTATGCTGAGTTTTTTATTTATCTCTCCTATTTATCTGTGCCATTCGTTGCCTATCGTAGCAGTGTTTGATTGCAGATGTTAGCATTGATGACTTTGAAAACATTGATGATTAAATTGAGAAAAAATTATGAATTATTGTAAAAAATTTGATGGTGAAAACGAAGTTTGGATAGACAAATTTTGCAACCCAACAACCCGCCAGGGTTGTTTTAGAATTACAGCATACAACAAAGAAGAAGATTTTAGTTGCATACTAGAATCAAACGGAATGTTATTGCAATTTAGTTCTTATCTAGTAAACAAAGGACTAAATATTATTGATGCCAGCAAACTAGCAAACATAACTGATACAAACATTGAACCAATAAATGAAGAGACCATATAATCTTACAAGCAACACAAGATGGCAAAGTTGAACTACAAAACAATACCATTCAAGTTGCAGATAAATATTATACAATCAATAAATAAAATAAGCCTGGAGCAAAAACTCTCGGCTTATTTTGGGCTTATTAAATTAATGTATATTATGATTGTCTTGATTTACAATTTTGAACTAAACACATAAAACATTTAGGTTTATCACAACATACTTCAAAATACTTATTTGCACAATATTGCCATAAAATAGTATCTACTTCAATATTTGTTAAACCATACTCTTTTGCAATTTCACAACAGATATCAAGTGCCTCATCTTCAGATATTTTATTTGATTTTGAATAACCTAATCTTGTAAGTATTCTACAAACATGAACATCTGGTTTAATAACATCTAGTCCAACACCTTTCAAATATTCTGAAACTAGTGGAACACCCATTTGTTTTAATTTGTATTTACCAGAACTTAATGATTTCAACAACTCTTTTATATTTGTGTTATTGTAATAATTATCAATGCAACCATATTCTTTTGCAATTCTTTCAAGAGTTTCAATATTATCTTTTAATGTTTGCATTTGTTTATTAATTTGCCTATTTCCACAATGTAAATTCAACAATTCTTTAACAAAAGTTTGATAATCGGTTGCCTTTATGTAGTCAATATCAAAGTTATGGAATAATTTATTGATGTTTTCACGATTATCTTCAATAGGTTTCCAAGGCCTTTGATTTGAAAGCAATGCAAATACCATTGTGCTTACATGCTCCGACATAGAATACACCTTTCCATTTTTTCTGTCATTCAAAGCATTCAATGTGCTATTCTTTTTATAATCATAATTGTTATTTTCCATTGTTTGAATTATTTCGCCAAATTCTTTATATTCCATAATTTCTCCTATTGTTGATAAATAAAATTTATTTTAAATTTCTTCTGTATATCTTTGTTTAATACAGTTGCATATATTGTACAAAAATCTTGATATAAATTGCAAATGTTTTTCATATCATCATCAGAAGGGATAAATGAATCTCTACATTCAATTACACATAAATTATCAACATTTTCACTGTCGTGTAAAATGTTTCTCACTTCTTCTAAGTTGTCGGTTTCTAAAATTTTTACTGACAACTTTTTTCTATTTTCTAAAAATTGATGAACATCATACCACAAAAATGAAATTCCTACTTTTTGTCTTTCATCATCAATAGCATCCCATAAAAGTTCTTTAATTCTGATTGTTTCTTCTTCATTGTCTAGTAAAATGCTATCAATAGGAAGATTTTCTATATCTTGGTCAAATTGAATCCAATAATATGGATCATTTTTATAATCTTTCATTTTATCTCCTAGAAAAAACTTTTTGCATTTACATTTTATCTTATTTTATTAAAATTTGTAATAAAAAAAGTGAACCAACTAAAATTATTTAATTTCTTGGGTTCACTTCATGAGTATCTCGGCTTAACCTCTTGGGCCTTGCCCATCAAACAAGTGACTTATTACCCTGCGCTTTAAAATTATTATATAAATCTCATCAAAATTTTGTTAAACCCAACAAAAAATAACCATGTTGTCACGGCTATCTTTTTGTTTATAAAATCAAAGCGTTGTCCAGAAAACTATATGTGCCTGAATTTGAAATTATTATGCAATCAGAATATATGACATTGCTCGCTTTGAGAATTGTTGAAATTCTGTTTGATGCGGCAATGTCGGCAGTTGAAGGTGTTGGTGAATTGCAGCCGTGACTGTGAGCAACAACAACCGAATATGGACGATGAGCAGAAATATATTCAATCAGCACTCTTGGAAGAATCACAACGCTTGTTTCATCACCCTCAGCGAGTTTTGCAACCTTTATCACTTCTTTCTTGGAGTTCAGTCCAAACAAATAGAGTTGTTCGTTCTTTGAGTCTTGAAGATAATTTGAAATATAACTCATCATTTGACCTTTTGAAGCAAAAGACACTTTCTTGTTTTTCTCTTTTGATGTGCGAAACAGGAAGAAAAACCCTTTCATGAAAGAAATCATTTGAGCCGTTCTGTGTCCAACCCCTGAAATTTTTTCAAGTGCAGATATTGGAGCCTCCAAAACGCCTGCGAAAGTTCCAAACTCATCAAGAAGTGCATGAGCGATTTCGTTTGTGTCTTTTCTTGGGATAACATATGTCAGCAACAATTCCATGGCTTGAATATCTGTCAAATTATCTATGCCGATTTTTTCAGTCAATGCATATAATCTTTTTCTGTGATTGATATGCGGATTTTTGTTTTCCATTTTATCTCCCGCGCCTAAAAAATATTTGACTTAACAATCAAATAATTATAATATATTTATACAAAAATAACAATACCAAACGGAGAAAATTATGAAAATAGTAGTATCATGTGACAGCACTTGCGACTTGGGAGACGAACTGATTTCGAAAAATGACATCAGGGTCATGCCTCTGATTATTTATCTCGGGGAAGATCAATACTTAGACAATGTTGATGTGACAACAAAAGATATTTTTGCTTATGTTGACAAAACGGGCGTCCTTCCCAAAACCGCTGCGAGAAGCATATATGAATATCAAGAATTTTTTGCAAATATCCTAAAAGACGCAGATGCAATCATCCATGTTGCTTTTTCAAGCGAAATGTCTTCATCTTGTTCAAATGCTCAAGTTGCAGCGGAACAATTTGATAATGTCAAAGTTGTTGACAGCAAAAGCCTTTCAGCTGGATATGGACTTCTTGTTCTCAAAGCGTGCAAGCTCGTAAGCCTTGGCAAAAGCCTTGACGAAATTGAAAAAGAACTTGTTGACACTGTTCCAAAACTTCAAGCAAGTTTCATCATCTCAAATTTGAAGTATCTTTATAAAGGTGGAAGATGCTCAGCGGTTGCAATGTTTGGAGCAAACCTTCTCAAAATTAAACCATCAATCCATGTTGTTGATGGCAAAATGGGAGTTGGCAAAAAGTATATGGGAAAATTTTCTGACACTATGCTCAAATATACCAACGCCCTGCTTGAAGAAAATGGAGAAATCGATAAAGAAAACGTTTTCATAACATTTTCAAGTGATGAGAATAATGTTTCGAACTTGGTGTATGATCTTCTCAAAGAACATGGTTTTCAAAACATCTACAAAACATTTGCTGGTTGCACCATCGCAAGTCACTGCGGACCCGAATGTATGGGTGTTCTCTTTATTAGAAAATAACCAAATAATAAAAATAAAAAATCTGCTCAAACTGAGCAGATTCTTTTTTACCTTGAAAACTTATTAGTTGAAAAGGTCTTTGAAACTTTTTCCAAATTTCATAACTGGTGCTTTGCTTGCTGGAATTTTAACCTTTGCTTTTGTTTGTGGGTTAATACCTGTGCGAGCTGCTTTTGTTTTGAGTTCAAATGAACCAAATCCAACAAGTTGAATTTTATCTCCCGCTTTCAATGCTTCAACAACTGTGTCTACAAATGCATCATATGCTGCGTTTGCTTCCTTTGCTGTGAAGTTTGCTTTGGTTGCGATTGATTTAAGAAATTCTCCCTTATTCATAAACTTTCTCCTTTCTTTTTTTCCAAGGTAATTATTTCCTTAGATGTCCTTATTATACCAAACTTATTTCGACATTGTCCAACATTTTTATAAAATTTTTCACTTGATGTCTTTTGGTGAAAGGTTTGCAACAAAAAGAGGATATGCTTATCCTCTTGATTCGTATTTTTCTTCTGAGCCTCTAAAAATTGAAATAATAAATGAAAGTGCAGTGATTGTCAAAACAACTTCAATAATTGAAGCAATATTGAGTTTTCTGCCATTATTTATTGTCAAATATTCAACAATATCCCCCATAATAACAAGCCTATTTGAGTATCGTCCTTTGACTTGTGAATAACTGATTGGCTCACATTTTTCTTTCACATCTTCAAATGTTTTTCCTTCTGCTTTCCATTGAAGCACGGTTGGCTCATCTTTTGTGTAATACACACCGTCGACAATTCCATAAATTCTGTGGGTTGTATTAGTTTCTCCACTTGAACCACCAGTGTAAGTGATGACA
>ENA-OROD01001069-OROD01001069.1-human-gut-metagenome-genome-assembly--contig:-NODE-1069-length-23376-cov-9.438403_pt1 | contig 23376 bp, 24 predicted proteins | sample MGYA00242123_ERZ509038 | MGnify/ENA primary metagenome ERZ509038 (study PRJEB26280, sample SAMEA2338719) | human gut metagenome | biome: human gut; feature: human-associated habitat; material: faeces... | reverse complement strand
GCACCAAAATTTTTGTCAAGGAGGACACGAAAATGCTTTACACAGAAAAAGAGAAGCATGAAATTGAGCGAGTAAAGGAGGTCTTTGCGGAACATCTGCGGCAAAGCCCTGATTTTGAACTGCTCTGGTCGGACAAGGTAGGCTATGTCTGGCTGGCGATTGGCGTAAATCCAGTCTATGTGGATACCGGTATCAGAATCGAATCTGCCGCCGATCTCTGTTACAGGTGTTTGGACGATGTAGCTACGGATGTTTTATATATGACAGGCAACGATCATGCACTGGAAGCAGCCGACCCGCTGGAATTGGCCGAAATCAAGCGGCGCTGGGAGCCATATATCAACCAGCTGCCAGACTATGCGTATCTCTGCAAAGACCTGCTGAACGGAAAAATGTAATCTATCAAACGAGGTGTCAGGAGCCATACAGTGCTTCTGGCACCTTTTTTGTAGATTTTTGTGAATTTGATTAAAAAGTCCTTGACAATTTGTCTCTGGCAAGACCGCCAAGAGCATCCTTGTTTCAGCCGCAGTCCGTCTCGCGTCGTTCACTCTGCGAGAGATACAGGATATTACCGACGAGGACAATTTGGAGCTGTCCAAGCTGGGAGAGCGCAAGCAGGCTATCTTTTGCGTGATACCGGACAGCAACGATAATAGCCTCAATTTTCTTGTGGGGCTTCTCTATACGCAGGCATTTCAAGAGCTGTACTATCAGGCGGACAAAGTACATTTGGGTGGCTTGCCCGTGCCGGTACGCCTCATGTTCGACGAGTTTGCCAACGTCGCTCTCCCGGACGGATACGCTCGGTTACAGGCGACCATGCGTTCCCGCAATATCATGGCCACGATCATTCTGCAAAACATATCCCAGCTCAAAGCTCTGTTTAAGGACGACTGGGAGGGCATTATAGGCAATGCGGATACTTTTGTTTATCTCGGGGGCAACGAGCAGAGCACTCACAAATATGTCTCCGAGCTTCTGGGCAAGGAGACGATCTCAACGAAATCCAGCAGTCAGAGCAAGGGGCGAAACGGATCGTACAGTCAAAGCATCCAACAGACAGGCCGCGACCTTATGACCCCGGATGAAGTCCGCCTTTTGGATAACAAAAATGCCATTGTGTTTATCCGAGGGGAAAGACCGGTCATTGACGAGAAATACGATCTGATGAAGCACCCCAATATTCAGTTCACAGAGGACGGCGGGGCTGCCCCTTACGTCCACAGCCCGCATTGTCTGTACGATATTCGGTATTTCTATGAAAGCTCCGCTTCCATAGAAATATTATAATAATCGCCCGTTCCTCGCCCCTTGCGGGGCAACCGGAACGGATGCGAAAAAATCCCCATGCGCTTAGCTTTCATTTATTAGTGGAACATATTTTTGCACATGGGGATTTATTCTTTATCTATTATGGAGGAAAACGAATGAAGAAACCTACTACTAAACGCGCAAAAATATTTATGTCCGTATGGAGTGTAATTATACTCTGCATGGTATTCCTGACCACCAGCGCCTTTGCCGCCGACGGTGATCCCATTGCCGTGGTCAATAATCTGTCCGACTTCATTTTCAGCGCGATCAAAGCCATCGGCGTGATCATCCTCGGCTGGGGCATCGTGCAGGTCGGTATGTCCATCCAGAGCCATGACGCAAGCCAGCGTTCTCAGGGTTTCCTGTGTCTGTTCGGCGGGCTTGTGATTGCCTTTGCAAAGGAAATTCTCGCCGCCATCGGTGCGGTATAAGAAAAGAGGTAATGCGTTTCACGCTAAAACGCATTACCTCTGCTAAAAAAACAGCTTATTCTTCCTCGGCGTATAACAACTCAATAAACTGCGCGGGCGAGTAAACCGGCATGGGAGCACCGACATAATCCTTCATATTTCGCGTAACGATGCAATCTATGCCCGCACGGGCGGCTGTCTCGACCATTACGGCATCCTCGTAATCTGCGATACTGCTTGTTAAGGCTTTCCGACAGTCAATTCCGCAGGTATCAAGGATCTCAAACAGGGAGAACAAAATGCCGAGAACTTTTTTCGTCTCTTCACTGCTATGCAGCGCCTTGTGCATCAGATAATGAATATCTGTAATCGAGTTTGCGGCGAGGAACCCAACACACCGCCTGTTTGCTACAGACATAAAGACAGCCTCGGCATCTTTACTGAACGGTTCTCTGCTTTGAAGCGCGTCAATAATAATACAGGTATCAATCAGAGCATTCATATACGTTCTAACCGCTCCCTATGTGCCTCGTCTATGGTCATATTCTTGGGGAGAATACCGAACAGAGATTTTGCCATGTCAACTCTATCCTGATAGGGATTTGTGAGCTTGGCAACAACTTTCCCATTCCGGGTAATATACACATCTTCCTGTTCTGCCATCAAGAGATACTTGCTAAGGTTCTGCTTCAATTCAGTTGCGGTAATAGACATAGTGGACTCCTCCTTCTTTATCAAGATTGGGTTCATAAGTATTATATGCTATTCGTACGATTTAATCAATAGAATCGTACGAATTTTTCTTTGAAATTATTGTAAATGCGAGGTGTATATCATAAGTGATAACTGGGTTATAAGAAATCTGGAAAGCGCCATTGCCACATGGAACGATAAGCTGGCCGAGCTATGGACGCTGATTACACAAACGCCGGAAACCTTTAAGGGCGGGCAGATATGGAGTGTGATAACCAACATCAATTCTGCCCTTGTGGGTATCGGCTACGGTCTGTTGGTACTGTTTTTTGCTGTCGGCATCTTTTCCTCGGCAGCATCCTTTAAGGAGCTGCAAAGGCCGGAATTTGCCCTGCGGCATTTTATTCGCTTCGTGCTGGCAAAGGTGGCGGTCGGCCGCGGTATGGAATTGATGACCGCTATTTTCTCTATCTGCAGAAGCGTTGTGTCTGCATCTATGAGCAGCATCGGGGGCAGCGTCACCACCACGGCGGAGCTGCCCGCCGAGATCGTCAGTGCCATTGAGGACGTTGGATTTTTACAGAGCATCCCGCTTTGGCTGGTTTCCTTCCTCGGCAGCCTGTTCATCACCGTCCTGTCCTTTATTCTGATACTTACCGTGTACGGACGCTTTTTCAAGCTCTATATCTATACGGCTATATCTCCGCTGCCCTTTGCCTCCTTCGCGGGGGAAAACACGGCGGGGATGGGAAAAGCCTTTTTTAAGTCTTACATCGGTGTGTGTCTGGAGGGTGCCGTGATCGTACTGGCCTGTCTGATCTACTCGGCCTTTTTGTCCAGCGGATCTCCCGTTGTAGACAGCAGACTGCCCGCCGTAACGATGGCATGGGAATACATCGGGGAGCTTGTCTTTAATATGCTTGTTCTGACCGGACTTGTGAAAGGCGCAGATCGGATCGTGCGGGAGATGTTCAGCCTATGAAGAAATACTCTGTGATTTATGCTGACCCTCCCTGGCGTTATAAAATGTGGAAAGGCCACGGCGATATTGAAAAGCATTATCCGACAATGGAGCTCGATGAGATCAAGGCTCTGCCGGTGCAAGAGCTGGCAGCCAAAGACTGTATTCTTTTTATGTGGGCTACACTGCCTATGATTTCGGAGGCTCTGCAGGTGATCCGTGCATGGGGCTTTGAGTATAAGACCACCGCCTTTGTATGGGTAAAGCTCAATCGGCACAGCGACGGTATCTTTTGGGGCATGGGCTACTGGACACGTTCCAATGTGGAGATCTGTATGCTTGCCACGAAAGCCCACCCACACCGAAAGGCAAGAAATGTTCATCAGGTGATTATCTCCCATGTAGAGAAGCACAGCAAAAAGCCCGCTGAGGCGCGGCGGCGTATTGAGGCTCTTATGGGTGACGTCCCCCGCATAGAGCTATTTGCGCGACAATCTCCGCCCGGCTGGGATGTTTGGGGCAACGAGGTCTTCAGTGATATAGTGTTGGAAAAGAACAGCGGTGAGATCGAAGGTGATCCCACCGCTTAATCTTATTCCGTTTCACCGTGAAACGCATTTTTTGGACGGTACTCTAAAACCGGTGCTGTTGTGAGTACATGGCGCAGCCATTCCGTTTCCCTACGTTTCTTGCCCGCATAGCGTATCCCCCACGCGCCGAGGAAAAAGAGAACGCATCCGCCCAGTAGGGCGAAGCACAGCGTTTCATGCGAAGCTGCCCATTCGGGCCAAAACAAGTGCGTCGCCGCAAGCCAAAATCCCAATGGGAGCAAATAAAGCTTCCATAGAAGTTTTACCGTAAAGGGCAGGGCGACCAGTATCCCGGCCACGGTCAAAAGCTGTTGTATCATGTTCATAGTGTCAAGCTCCTTTCAAAACTTTTTCTACTAATATTATCCCTCAAGTGCAAAAACACGTCAAATTTTCAAATGAAATGAGGTGCTCTTCATAGAAGTAAAAATTCCGAAAGAAATCCGGCAGTACAAGGAAACTATTTTCTTTGGCCTATCTGCCCGGCAGTTCTTTTGCGCGATCTTTGCCGTAGCTATCGCCGTAGGAGTCTATATGCTGCTTGGCCCGACCATCGGAAAAGAAACCGCAAGCTGGCTGTGTATCGTACTGGCGTCTCCTGCGGCAATGGCGGGCTTCTTCTCTTATAACGGCATGACCTTTGAACAGTTTATATGGGCTGTTATCAAGACGGAAGTTCTGTATGCCGGCGACCGCAAGTACATAGGCGAAAATATATTTTATAACCGCTTTAACAGAAAGGGGCGTGGAGACTTTGATTAAAACGCTTATGGCCGCGAATAAGAGCGAGCGCGTCAGAGTAAAGGTGCCGCACTCTGTCCAGCAGAGCATACCGATCAAGCGCATCTATACCAACGGTATCTGGGAGGTGGGCAATAAGCACTCCCGAAGCTGGAAGCTCACAGATGTGAACTATATCGCAGCCTCGCAGGAAACACAGCGGAGCATCTTCAATGCCTATTGTGCCGCAATCAATTCTCTGCCTACGGATGCCACAGCCAAGATCACCATCGTCAACCACCGGCTCAACCCCGCAGAGTTTGAACGACGCATCCTGCTCCCGTATAAGGACGACTGGCTTGACCATTACCGGGAGGAAGCCAATGCCATTATGAAAGGCCGTGCGGTGCAGAGCAACAATCTCGTGCAGGAACGCTTTGTAACTCTCTCAATCCCACAGCGCAAAATTGAGGAAAGCAAGAGCTATTTTCGCAGAGCCGGGGCTAATCTGGAAAAGACCTTTGCCCGTCTGGATTCCGGGATCAAACCCGCACGAAATTATGACCGTCTGCGAATACTCCATGACTTCTTCCGTCCCGGCTATGAGCAGTATTTCGATTATGACGATTATCGGTATATGCAGACAGGCAGAGATTTTAAGGACTTGATCTGCCCTGACTCTATCAGCTTCAAACGTAACCACTTTGAGTTTGGGGGCAAGGTTGGCCGTGTCCTTTTCCTGCGTACTTACGCCTCTTTCCTTACCGACGATCTCATTTCCGATCTGACCGAGTATGCCCGCGACCTTATTCTTTCTATCGACATGATCCCCGTTCCCACGGATGAGGCGGTCAAGGAAGTGGAGAGCATCATTCTCGGTGTGGAGACGGACATTACCCGCTGGCAGCAGCGGCAAAACAGTAAGAACAACTTCACAGCCGAAGTCCCACGTTCTATGGAGCAGAAGCGGGAGAACTCCCGTGAGTTTATGGACGATCTGACACAGAACGACCAGCGTATGATCTTCTCTCTTATTACCATCGTTCACACTGCGGACAGCTTAGAGGAACTGGATTCCGACACGGAAAGCCTGATTGCCATTGGCAAAGAGCATCTTTGCGATATTTCCCCGGCGCGTTTCCAACAGGAGGACGGCTTGAATACAGTTTTGCCCTATGGCCTTCGTCGGCTCCATGCCTTAAACACGCTGACAACGGAGAGCTGTGCCGTGGCGATCCCATTCCGTGCACAGGAGATTCAAGACCCCGGCGGTCTGTCTTACGGTATAAATGAGGTCAGCAAGAATCCTTTGATCTGTGACCGCAAGCGTCTTGTCTCTCCCCATGCGTTCTATCTTGGCATTTCTGGCTCCGGCAAATCTATGGGCATGAAATATACGATCATGAATGTGGCTCTGGGTACTGACGACGACATTATTATCGTGGATGCTGAGCGAGAATACGGGACTCTTGCCCGCGCCTTCGGCGGCGAGGTCGTTGAAATCAGCCCGTACAGTACCCACCATCTGAATCCGTTGGAGATTGCCTCTGGGTATGAGGATGAAAACCCCATCGCGCAAAAATCTGAGTTGATCACAAGTATATTGGAGCAGCAGATGGCGGCAGGGTCAATCAGCGGCAGCTACAAATCCATCATCGACCGGTGTACGGCGAATATCTACAAGCCTTATCTGAAAGGAAAAGCTCCCGCGCCGCTTCTCACCGACTGGCGCAATGAGGTCATGCGGCAGCCGGAGCCGGAGGCGCGGGAGCTGGCCTTGAGTGCCGAGCTGATCACCGAGGGCAGCTTGAATGTGTTTGCCCACGCATCCGACGTGGACATGAGCAACCGCATTGTTGTTCTCGACCTGTACGAAATGGGCGAATCTCTGCGCCCGACGGCGCTTGTAGTCACGCTCGAGGCTATACAAAACCGTGTCATGGAAAACCGGAAGAAGGGCAAGTTTACATGGGTATTTCTCGACGAGGTGTATCTGTACTTCAAATACCACTATTCCGCTGATGTGTTGTATCGGGCATGGAAGCGTTTTCGAAAATACGGCGGCATTATGACGGCGGCAACGCAGAATGTTGAGGAATGTCTGCAATCCGAAACTGCACGACTGATGTTCGCAAACTCCGAGTTTCTTATGCTGTTTAATCAGGCAGCCACTGACCGTGCCGAGCTTTCCAATCTCCTGCATATCTCTGATACGCAAATGGGCTATGTGACCGACGTGGAGCCGGGACACGGCCTCCTGCGTGTATCCGGCGCGGTGATCCCCTTTGATTGCACGATCCCGCAGGACAGTGAGCTTTACCGCCTGATGAATACCACACCGGGGCGCGGTTGATATGGCGCGGAGCAGAGCGAAAGAAGCTGGACGAAAAAGGCTCGTCCGGGAAAAGGCTGACACCTTAAAAGAAAGACGATCCCTGAAAGCTCCAAGCAAGGAGATCATCAAACAGGCCGGACGCTACCGGACAATGGAAACGGCCAGAAAGCAGCTCAACGAGGCAAAGCAGACCATCGCGCCGGATCAAGAGCAACAGCCATATACCGCTGTGGATAAGGTGGAGCGATATTCGGTCAACGCCGCCCATAATGCATGGAGAGCCTTACCCGTTGGAGCGAGAAAGAAGTATAGTTCTGTCGGAGATAATTCGTTTCACGGTGAAACGGATTATGAGGCAGCTTCGCCGCAGCCGAAAGAGCAGATGCGGCGTGCTTTTGTCCGTCAGGTTCGGGAACAGAAGCAGCAGAGTGTAAGAAGAAACCCTATCCCGGAGCCAGAGGGAAAGTCCTCTGAAATGGAAACGTATCGGGGCATAGAAGCCCCGGCACAGATAAGAAAACGCAAAATCGCGGGGCAGCGTCAAAATGCGCTGTCCCGCGACAAATATTCTTCCGCTATTTCCAAAGCTCAGATTGTCAAGGAGCAGGGCCGCAGACTGGCAAGAGACAAAGCGATACAGGAGATCAAGACGGATACTGCAAAGACGGCAGCAAAAGCAAGCGATAACTTTTTCAAAAAGCTGGGTACTGCGGTCACAAAGGCTGTCACACCCGGCAAAGAAACGCTGCTTTATGCAGCCGGAGCGTTGGCACTTATCATTATTCCCCTTGTAGTCATTATGGGCGTTGCCTCTATGCTTACCGGCAGCGGGGAGGGGCGCAATACCTATGTTCCCGTGAGTGCGGAGGTGGAGGCATACCGCCCCTTGATTCGGCTATACGCCGCACAGTATGGCATCCCCGAATACGAGGACTTGATTGCCGCTGTAATGATGCAGGAGAGCGGCGGGCATGGCAATGATCCGATGCAATGTTCAGAAAGCGGCTATAATACCCGTTATCCTCATTCTCCTAATTCAATCACCGATCCCGAATACTCCATTGATGTGGGCATACAGGCTCTTGCCAATGCGCTGCAAATGGCAGGTGTGGAAAGCCCGATTGACCTTGAGCATATATCCCTCGCGTTACAGGGCTATAACTTTGGCAATGGCTATATCTCATGGGCGCTTGCTAACTACGGCGGCTATTCCGAGCTGAACGCCATCGAGTTTTCCGATATGATGGCGGCGCGTTTGGGCTGGTCAGGCTACGGAGATAAAGCCTATGTATCTCACGTCCTGCGATATTATCCTATTGGACGATTCTTTATGAGTGAAGGCAACGTCGCTATGGTAGCCGTGGCACAGTCACAGCTCGGCATCGACGGCGGACTGAAATTCTGCGAGTGGTATGGGTATCCCTATCGTGTAGAGTGGTGCGCGATCTTCGTTAGCTGGGTAGCCGATCAGTGCGGGTATATAGACGCAGGTGTTATCCCCAAATTTGCGTATTGCCCGGAGGGAGCAAACTGGTTCATGGCAAACGGTCAGTGGCAAGGCAGAGACTATATCCCGGCACCCGGCGACATTATCTTTTTTGACTGGGAGAACGATGGAATAGCCGATCACGTCGGTATTGTGGAGTTTGTAGAGAATGACATGATATACACTATTGAAGGGAATGTCGGTGAAAGCTGCGTGGAAAACCGCTATTACCTCTACTCTTCGCCCGTGTACGGATTTGGGTTGCCCTTGTACTGAAATACAACATGAAAATTTGCATTCATATATAGACCTGTTATAATTTAAGTAAATGATGATTAAATCGGCAAGAGCAGGCTGCGAGAGAATTTGGGTTCTGATGAAGGCACTTTTTTGCAGGAATACTGTATGTATTTCAAGAAAAAGTGACAAAATCAGGGCGCAAATTATCCGCAGATTGCCGAAGGCGATTTAATCAGCGTTTACTTAAGTATCCATAATAAGTATCCATAATGAAACATTAAGGACAATAAAACTCTTTTGAGAAAAAACATTTTTTTTGCAACTTTCTCCCCAAAACCGTTTCTATTAAAGTGAGGGCCTCAGAAAGGAGGAAATTTAATGGATGACATTGCAATTGTCAATCTTTACTGGGAGCGATCTGAAAATGCCATATCAGAAACCGCAGCGAAATACGGGAAGTATTGCCGGACGATCTCCTATAACATTTTGGCAAGTGTGGATGACGCAGAAGAGTGTGTCAATGATACATATTTGAAAGCATGGAACTCCATGCCAAATCATCGACCATCTCACCTCGCACCATATCTTGCCAAGCTGACCCGGTGGCTGTCCTTAAACCGCTTACGCGAGGACAACAGCCTCAAACGGGGCGGCGGTGAACTCCCTGCGGTATTGGACGAGCTTGCGGAGACTTTGGATTCCGGCATGGACACCGAAAAAGAGATCGAGATAAGAGAGATGAACCGTGCCGTTCAGAATATGCTGGATCGTCTGGACAAGACAGAGCGGGACGTGTTTCTCGCTCGGTATTGGTTTGCGGCTTCGATCTCCGAAATCGCGGAGAAAAGCGGATTTACGGAAAGCAAGATCAAGTCTATGTTACACAGGACGAGGAAAAAACTATTATCGCAATTGAAGGAGGATGGACTGTGCTGAATAGTGAAAAGACAATGTTCGCGTTGAACGATGTGCGTGACGATTACATAGAAAGCGCCCGCACAATGCTGGTGTATAAAATAAAGGAAAACAAATTTGCCCCGGCAAAACGGCGTGTCATTGCAATCGCCTTGGCAGCGGCGCTGATTTTATCTCTTGGTATAGCTGCGTATGCAGTTTATGTCCATTGGTCACGCGGTATGGAGCAGCGTCTCCCAGCCACAGCGGAAGAACAGCAGATGGCAGTAGAAAGCGGGCTTTCAGATACGTCTCAGAACATCAGCGCAACAGCCAATGGTGTGACGATTTCAGTGGAACAGACTGTTATTGACGGTGATACCGCCGAAATTGCCTTGCGTATTGAAGGCTGGCGACTTGACAGAGAGCAGGAACTCAACGCCATGCTTTGGGGTGGATTTCCGACCTTCGACGGTGAAACCGCGCCGGCTATGGGCGGCAGCTTCGTGGAGGAACGTGACGCGAATGATAGCGTGTTTATTACTGCTGCCGACGGATCTATAGAGTACGACATTTGGGCGAGAGCCGGAGACAAGCTGGGTACGCTTTCCGGCAAGGAAATCCATATAACCATAGAGAGCTTAGGAATCGGCGGCAAGGGAGGTCAGTACCAGCCGCTGGTGGAAGGCCCCTGGGAGCTTACATGGACACCGAGCAGTAACAGTGATAGTCTGAGCATCCAGTCGGATGCTGCAATCGGGAATACTGGAATCAAGTTGGTTTCAGCAGAAATCAACCCGGTTTCTGCAAAAGTTTTGCTCCAACTACCTTCACTCTGGGAGGGTTACAAAACATTGGAGCACCATGAACTTCAGCTTGCGGGAGTCCGTCTGAAAGACGGCACAGTTTTGACCAATATCTTCGGACCTCCCACGCAGGAGGGCTATGCAGATATTGACAATCTTATTCTTGAGCTTTGCTATTCTTCGGGAAAAATACTTCAGCCGGAACAGGTTGACTCACTGATCTTTGCAGGAAATTCCCCTTGGACGAGAACTTTGACAGATAATGAGTTGGTTTTTGTTCCGATAGTTTAAGCGAATATATTTTGGCACAAGATAAGCTCAATAATCAGAGTTTATGAACAGAAAACAGTAGTTTTTTAGAGCCAGTCGCTTAGAAGCGCAGAGCCGGTAATCCATCAAAGCAATGTGATTACCGGCTTTTTTAATCTATATGTATGTGTATGGGGGCTTTACAAATGGATGAAATAGCAAGCAACTCCCGCTGGGTACGCTGCCCATTATGCGATTGCAAGACACGTATCAAAGTATATGAAGACACTGTCTTGCTCAACTTTCCCCTATATTGTCCTAAATGCAAGGTAGAAACAATGATCAGCATAATCAAACTTAAAATGGTGGTTTTCAAAGAGCCAGACGCTTGAAGCGCAGAGCCAGCATCCAAACGAACAAGGATGCTGGCTCTTTTGTTATCTTATTGCGATTTTATTTCTTGCTTTTAAGGCGTTTATTGCTGCTTCACAAATGGGAAGTAAGACTTCTATATCTTCCTCGCTGCAATCATGCAGCAAAATATCAAGCTGTTTTTTAGCTTGATTGCCTATCTCTTTCTGTGGATAAACGATCTCCATCGGATCTATGTCCAATGCTGTTATAAGGGAACACAGTACATCCAACTGCGGATTGCCATCGCCATGTTCTATTTTCCGAATGGTTTGTTCAGTGACACCAGCCTTCTCCGCAAGCTCCGCCTGTGTCATTCTCCGACGCTTTCTATTTTTATAAATGCTTTTACCTAAATTAATAGAGTATTCCGACATTATTCTTCACCTCAAACCAATTGTACAGTATCGGTTTTGAAGTCGGAATTTGTTATAATTTCGGTTTTATAGAAAAGATAATGTCGGTGTCCCTTTTTCAAGCTCAACTCTCGCAAAACTACGTTTATTGTCGATTTCTCTCGCTTCTCCTTTTCTTTCCGCGATTACCGGTCGTCATCACGCGAACTCTTGAACAACACAAAAGACGCTGAATACTGTAAAATATAATCACAACCGAAAGGAAGGTATTGATATGTATTGCCTTGATATACAAGCCGAATTGAAAAAGCCCCTTAATAATACCCTTGACACTGCGCGGCTCCTGCGCAGCATCGGTGCCACTGGCAGACATACCGGTTACAATTACCTGATTTACATAGTTGATCTCGTCAGGGCAGATCCGGACAATAACTGCTTTTTGACAAAGTGTGTATATCCACAGACGGCAAAGCATTTTAATGTAAAACCGGCATCGGTGGAACACGCAATACGCACGCTTATTAGCTCCTGCTGGAATCGTGACGACCATACCGCCCTTGACTATGTTGCCGGTACACATTTGGAACGCATACCCACCAACGGGCAGTTTATAGACATACTTGTTGCCTTTCTCGATTATATCAACGCATGACTCGATACTATGATCGTCATTCGGCTAAAGCGTACTGAGAACAGTATGCTTTGACAGGCTGACGATCAGCCTGTGGCTATATGCCACACTTACAACTGAATAGGGCAGACAGATATGTTCCGTGTGTGTTGAGCCGGGCAGCGGGTGCGCGATGATATGAGCGAGAACACCGACGCTGTAAAGCGAATTTGGCAGAAGTCGCAGGCCATGATCCATACACGGGGATAATAATACTTGCGTTGGCTACACGTCACAGAGTAGAACGCCCCGCCATAAGCATGGAGGGAGGCACTGTTTTTTTCCTATGGAGCGGCCCTGCCCGCCGCCGTCTGTATTCAGCCTTTGAAAATACCGTGAACCCGTTGATCCGCACTACATTACAGTGCGGATTTTGTCGATTTATTGCGTTTCACCGTGAAACGGATTGAACAGGAGTGATTATTTGAAAAAGGCAGATCAGAAGCTGCCGAGAAAGTCAGACGATAACAGCAGCTATAAACACCTTCAGATACTATCCATTGACAGAGCTTCAAGTACCGTACAAGCCAGAATCAACGGTTATCATATTACCGCAGTCTGCCGGGAGAAGAATAACCCGGACATCTGTGAAAGCGTAAAAGGAATACTGCTCCAAAGCATCTTGGACTAAAAAAATGGACTGGAAAGTACCCGATAATTTGACACTATCCGGCATATATGAGAAAATATGAATAGAAAGGTTCTGACTTGTACCTTGAAAACTTCATATATTTTGCAGAAGTGCCAATGCCGTTCCGTGAAAGGATGGTATTGAAATGAATCTAACAAGCACTGACGCAAATTATAGCTTTGATAAAGAAACGGGCTGTCGCCTCAATCTTCCTCTTTACATAGAACCGGATACACGGGTGCTTTGCCTTTATCGCGTTTCCTCCACTAAACAGCTCTACCATGATGCCAACGATGAAGCCGACATTCCCATGCAGCGCCTCCGCTGCCGTGCGTTTGCCGAACAGAACGGCTGGACGATTGTCTGCGAGTTGCAGGAGGAAGGAATCTCCGGCCATAAGGTCAGAGCGGAAAACCGGGATAAAGTGCAGATGATCAAGGACTACGCGCTAAAGCAGAAATTTGATATTCTTCTTGTATTCATGTTTGACCGCATAGGCCGCATTGCTGACGAGACTCCCTTTGTTGTGGAATGGCTTATCAGTCATGGAATCCGTGTTTGGGCTACCGAAGAAGGAGAGCAGCGGATCGAATCCCATACGGACAGACTGATGAACTATATCCGCTTTTGGCAGGCAGACGGTGAGAGCCAAAAGACCTCAATCCGCACCGCCAACAGTCTGCATATTCTCAATGAGCAGGGCTATTTTACCGGGCGTATTTGTCCCTATGGGTATGAGCTGGTAAAGTCCGGACGCATGAACAAGCGAAAGCAGGAGGTACACGACCTTGCTATCCGCGAAGATGAAGCCGCTGTTGTCCGTACTATGTTCCATCTTGCCTATGTCTATGGCTACGGAGCACAGCGGATTGCAAACAGGCTCCATGAGCTGGGCTACAGAAACCGATCCGGCGAAAACTGGCATCCTGCCACGATCCAGTCTATTTTGCGGAACGTCATTTATGTCGGAGTCCTGCGTTGCGGGGAATCCCAATCACCCACGCTGGAGCAGCTTCGGATCATAGACGATAAGACCTTTAATGAGGTGCAGTCTATGCTTCAAACCCGGTCACGACAATACCAGAGCACCCGATCCGCACCGCTGAATACGCGGGGAAATTCCTTGTTGGCCGGAAACATTTTCTGCGGCCATTGTGGAGCTCGCCTATGCATCACGACAAGTGGGAAAGGCAGACCGAGAGCCGACGGAACAGACACCGTAAGGACACGCTACTGCTGCCAGACAAAAACCCGCAAGCACGGAGAGTGCAGCGGGCAGACAGGCTATACTGTCAACAAGGTGGATGATGTTATTGACACCTTTGTTCGTGACATTCTTGCCAGAGTAAAAGCGGTTGACCGCAGCGAGGTCATACGGGCGAGAAGTCAGGCGGATATTCTTTCCAGAAAGAATCATGTCAAGCAACTCTTTCAGGAAGCAAGCAAGGCAGAGAGCGAATTGCAGCGTCTACAAGGTGAGATTATCAAATCTCTGACCGGGGAAAGCGCCTTTACACCCGAGATGCTCCGGCCGGTCATAGAGTCACAGGAGCGCAAATACGCCGATCTGATGACCGCCTATAAGGAAGCCGAAGCGGACTATCACGATGCCGAAAACAATCTTCTTGCCGTTTCAGAGAAGTTTGACGATATGCTGGAATGGGCGGCCATGTACAACAATGCCGATATTGCAGCCAAGAAAATGATCGTTTCTCGTATCATTGACCGCGTGGATATGTACCGGGATTATGAGATCAAGATCACGCTGAATATCAGCATAGAGCAGTTCTTAAACAGTATAGAAATGGTCGCATGAGTTTTTTCTTTTCCCCTTTGCATCGAATGGGGGTATGTAAGCTATGATTTGCGAGAGCGCTTGAATGGCATTCAAGAGGTCAGCGGTTCGATCCCGCTTATCTCCACCATCAACAGACCGCAAGGCCAACGCCTTGCGGTTTTGTTATATCCAAGTCCGGTTACATCCCATCCCCAAAAGAAGCAGGTGAATTTACAGTTCACCTGCTTCTTTTGCTTAATGAGATTTTTCTTGATTCGCATTTGCGCGTTGCATCAGCATAATTAAATACCATGGACATACACCGCACCGTGTTCCTGGAGGTCAGCAGGAACATGAACCGCAGCAACTATGCCTTGCTTGCGGCATTGTATCTCCTGACCGCAGACAGCAGGCTTTGGAATCAGGTCAAGGATTGTGTCCAGCACCGACAAATGCCGCCAGGAAACTCCCACGCTCAAGGAGATTGCTCCGGAACATTTTGTGGCATGCCATTGTGTAAAATAAATACGTTTTATAAAAAAAGAACATTCTCAAAGAGAGAATGTTCTTTTTTGGGCTTAGAACGATTCGATGATTTCTTTTGTCATGGATTTGACCACTGCCATAGCAAGCTGAACGGTAGCCTCAAAATCATAGTAAGAACTGATGCCGTAATGGGTATGAATATAACGGACGGGAACACCTACCACGATTACCGGAATACCATCCATGGAAGTATTGATAATAGCACCATTATTTCCGCCGCCTTCCCGAACGGAGGACTGGATGGCCAGATGATTTTTCTCAGCCAGATCCAGGGTATAGCGCTGGTATCTGGGGGAGCAGATCACGGATCTGTCCAGAAAACGAATCATGGGGCCTTTCTTCAGTGCAGTCTGAATGGCATAGGGCTCGGTGAAGGTGTCATCAGCCGGGCATCCTTCAAAACAAAGGGCAATCTGCGGTTTCACTTTATTGACTGCCACGTGGACACCTCGTTCTCCCACTTCTTCCTGGGAAGAGAGAACACCTACCAGATCCACGTTCAGCTGCTCATTGGCCAAACGACGCATGGTTTCCAGAAGGGCAGCACAGCCGATACGACAGTCAAAGCCTTTTCCAATCATGATATCGTGTGCTTCATCATATTCGAATTTGACATCGGAGATGATGGGTTCACCGATACGGATGCCAAAGTTTTCAATGGCATCTTGATCACTTACTGCGCCGATATCAATCACCAGATTCTGAATCGAAATATTGTTCCCGCCGTTACGCTCCGCAGCGGACATAAAATGAGGCGGTTTTGCTGCGATCACACCGGGAATATAGGCACCGTCGCGGTTTCTTACCAGAACCTTGGAGGAGGGCAGAGAATTGGTATTCCAGCCACCTAATTCTACAAAACGAAGGGTTCCGTTTGGTTTGATGGAATGAACCATAAAGCCCACTTCATCGCTGTGGGCATCCAGCATGAACACAGGCTTGTCTCCTGTGTTGGTGTTGCGGTACATATAAAGGTTTCTTAAGCAGTCTTCCTCCACACGGGCAATATCTTCCACATATTTCCGGGCAGTATTTACTGCCTCATCTTCAAATCCGGAAGGCCCGATGGCATCGGACAGCTCCTGAATCATTTTCAGGGTTTCAGGGTTTTTATTCATGGGTAAACACAACCTTTTCCTATTATTTCCTATTATTATATAGATTGTTTGGTGCCGAATCTTACTCGGCAGGATGAGGCAGATCAATTTTCTCGTATTCCTCTATGAAGTCTGCAATGTAGTCTGCCATGGTCTGGAGCATTTCTTTTCCCCATTCCTCAGTGGCCAGATGAGGCTCATCGGTGCCGTACCAGCCATTTTTGGTGTAGTTCCTGTATTCCCGGGGAAATACCACGGTGGCACCTTTGAAGTTTACAGAACCCCAGCCTGTGGTGGGCATATTTTCTGATACATCATTTACCAGATCCATAGGCTCATGGATATAATCCATATCCACCAGAGAAGGATCAACACCCATAATGCCGGCAGTCTCTTCGGCACCGCCGTGGCCGCCCTTCCACTCAGGGCGAAGTTCTCCGGCCATGAGCCACCAGTTTAAGCAAGCAAGCCAGGCTCCTTTTTTGTGAAGCTCCATGCCCACCTGCTCAATAGCCTTGCAGTTGCCGCCGTGACCATTGAGAATAATGAATTTGCGGAAGCCGTAACGATACAGACAATCACACACCTTGGTAAGGAGCATGATCAGTCCATCGGTGCCGATGGTAATGGTGCCCGGGCAGCCATAGATGGTATTGGTGGCGCCGTAGGGAATGGTGGGAGCAATCATCACGTCACATTTCTCTTCCAGAAGCTCGGCGATGCGGTCCGGGATCAGGGTGTCAGTTCCCAGGGGCATATGTTTTCCGTGGTTTTCCGTACAGCCCACACAGATCATTACAGTTTGTTTTTTCTGTAAGTATTCTTCTACTTTTTTCCGGTAATGTTTGCTAAACGCATACTATAACCTCCTAGTTTTTATCTGGACAGAATCCATAACACTGAGTATAAGTCCAAAAAAAAGGAATGTCAATACAGCATGGTCATCGGCAAGGAGATGTAGCCAAGCACTCTATGCGCGACATTCCATGTGTCCTCATCCCGCACAGTCCAAGGGAGTCTGAGGCCGGTATGCCGATTGTACGGCAGTCTGGGCGATATGAAGCCGCCGAACAGCATGATGCCGCACATGATTACGGCGGCGAGCAGTCTCTCCCCGTCCTCGGATAATGCGGCCAACGCCGTTTTATCCAGTGCCGCGACAGTCAGAACAAGCAGCAGCACGACGGCATCAAATATTGTTGCAGCTCTCAGGGCACCGATTCCGGCTTTGTCTGCCGCCGCACCGGTGAACAGCGTCAGATTCCGGTACAGTATCGCCAGCATGGTAAGCATACATGCGCCCGCCAGCAGCAGCGACAGCAGTTCGATTTTTACCGTCAGCGCGGCGATCAAAGTTCCAAACGACAGCAGCAGAATAACCCCGCGCTTTTTATCCAGCTCGGCACGAAGCTTCTCCTTCTGAATTTTGGCCGCAAGCTCCTTATTCAGCCTCGCAAGTTCTCCGGCCATGTCCTGAACGCCGCTCTCCGACTCCATCCCCAGCAGTTGACTCACTGGGACATCAAGCAGCTCCGCGATTTGAATCAGGACGTCCGCATCAGGCACGGACATTCCGTTCTCCCACTTGGACACTGTCTGGCGGACAACGCCAAGCCGCACCGCAAGTTTCTCCTGACTGACGCCCTTCGCCTTTCTGGCCGCCTTAATTTGTTCTCCGATCATATGCGCACCGCCCTTTCGCCTTCATTATAAATGCCCACACCCGTTCAGGCAAGCAACGCGATTTAACATTCGCCAAACCATTTGACTTTTTCCAATTTAGGACTACAATATGAGTATCGGAATCAGACATAAAATGGAGGGATAAACATGCTCGATTTTCTGCGCAGCGAAGGTATAGACGAGGAAATGCTCGCCCGAATCGAGGACTTTCGCCGCAGCTTTCCCGCAGCGCCGGAGAACGCCGGACGCATCCCCTGCCCCAAATATAAATATTACGGCTGCGAGGTCTGGCGCGAGGCGATAGCCGCCGTACTCGCGGGCGAAAACCTGCTGCTGGTCGGGCCGAAGGCCACCGGCAAAAACGTTCTGGCCGAGAACCTTGCCGCTGTGTTCCAGCGCCCGCAGTGGGACATCTCGTTCTACCTCAACACGGACGCCGCCTCGCTCATCGGCACCGACACCTTCAAAAACGGCGAGGTGACGCTGCGCCGCGGGCCGATATACCAATGCGCCGTTGAGGGCGGCTTCGGCGTGCTCGACGAGATAAACATGGCGAAGAACGAATCTCTCTCCGTGCTCCACGCCACGCTGGACTTCCGCCGCATCATCGACGTGCCGGGCTACGACCGCATCACGCTCTCCCCCTGCACGCGCTTCATCGCTACGATGAACTATGGCTACGCCGGTACGCGCGAGCTGAACGAGGCGCTGGCCTCGCGCTTCATGGTGATAAACATGCCCGTCATCTCTGCCGACAGCCTTGAAAAGCTGCTGAAGGCCACGTTCCCGAAGCTTCGCGCGGAATACGCCAGCCAGCTTGCGGAGCTGTTTCAGGAGATACGCAAAAAGTGCGACAGCTCCGAGATATCCACAAAGGCGCTCGATCTGCGCGGCCTGATCGCCGCCGTGCATCTCACGGAGCAGGGACTGAGTCTCGGCGAGGCGCTTGAGATGGGCATCCTCAACAAGAGCTTTGACGATTTCGAGCGCCAGCTCGTGTCCGATATCGTCGGCGCGCGCATCCCCGGCGAGCTGCGCCGCAGGGACCTGTTCGAGCCATGACCGAGATCGACGAGCGGCAGCAGAAGCGCGCGGCAAACATCGTCTGGAACTGCGCCGGGCGCTACGACTTCCGCCCTGATTTCCGCGCCTACGACGTGAGGGGTCGGGCCGATCTCTACTGGAACTGCATCTTCGGCGCGGCGCGGAAGCACTACGACTACGCGGTGTTCGCGCAGATATTCGCAGGGCTTCAGCAATATGAGGACGCCGACACATACACGGATCTGTTCTGGCTGGGGCTTGAAAACTGCGTCTATCAGCGAGAGCTGCCGCAGCGCCCGGCGCTGGAAGCGCTTCGGCGCAGATACGCCGAGCAGTTCGTGCGGCAGCATCAGGGTGCGGAGGATTTTCAATTCTACGATTCGCTCGCGCTCGCGCACTTTTCGCGTGTGCTGGGGCTTGAATCGCGCATGAACAAATACGACTCCAAACTCCTCGACGAGCTGGAGTTCACGCCGGACATGACGGAAACGGAGATCGCCGCGCGGGCGAAGGAGCTGTTCGAGCGCTGGTTTCAGATATGCACCGAGGAGCGCCGACGCGCGCAGAAGCGCAGCTTCACGCAGCCGTTCAAAAAGCGCGGCAGGAAGAACGCCGGTACCCAGTTTCGCAGGTTCGGCCTTGGCTTCACGCAGCATCCGCAGGACGTCTACGGCGGCTCGGCGGACGGTGACGTGCAGCAGAAAGAGCTGAAAACCAAGATGACCGCGCAGGAACTGCGCGAGTTTATGGAGACGAAGTACGGCAGGAGCATATTCTCCCCCGCCGAGACGGACAAGCTTGAGCGCGAGCTGTGCACCGGCAGCCATGAATCCTGCCATCTGCTCATCACATCCGGCGACCGTCCGGACGCGGCGCAGATACGCAACGGCTTTGAAGCGCTGTCGCGCCAGCGCGAGGCGGCGCAGATAGTGAAGAACCGCGCAAGCTACGACGCAAGCCTCGCGCAGAACCGCAGCGCCATAGCAAAACTGAGTTCAAAAATTCAGAACTCGGCGCTCATGCATCTTCAGCCCGCCATCATCCGCGCGAATTCCGGCCGGCTCGACGGCGGACACGTATGGCGCGCGCTGAACTTCGGCGACAGCCGCGTGTTCCGCAAGACGGAGCATGACGACATCGGCGGGCTGTCGGTGGACATACTGCTCGACGCCTCGACCTCGCAGAAAACGCGGCAGGAGATCGTCTCCGCGCAGGGCTACATGGTCGCCGAGAGCCTCACGCGCTGCGGCATTCCCTGTCGGGTCAGTTCGTTCTGCTCCATGACGGGCTACACCGTGCTCCGCGTTTTTCGGGACTATGACCGTCCGCGCGACAATCGGCGGATATTTGAATACGTCTCCAACGGCTGCAACCGCGACGGTCTCGCCATCGCCGCGCTGCACCGACTGATGAACGCTTCCCCATACGAGCACAAGCTGCTCATCGTCCTGTCCGACGTGAAGCCGAACGACGTTGTAAAGACCCGCCGCCGCGAGACGGACGAACTTGTGACCTATGAAAAGGACGTCGGACTGACCGATGCCGCGCTTGAGGTGCGCCGTGCGCGGGCGGACGGCATCGCGGTGATGTGCGTGTTCACCGGCGACGACGAGGACGTCGCCTCGGCGAAGCTTGTCTACGGGCGCGACTTTGCGCGCATCCGCTCGCTGAGCATGTTTGCGGACACAGTGGGCATGCTGATAAGCAACCAGATAAAAAATCTTTGATGCTGACGAAAAACGGAGAGTTTATATGGCACCGAAATTCAAATTTACCAGAGCGGAAATAACCGACGCCGCCCTGCAGGTAGTGCGCCGGAATGGCATAGGCGCGCTGACCGCGCGGGCTATTGCGGACGAGCTCGGCGTATCGACCCAGCCGGTGTTCACCTGCTTTTCTACGATGACCGAGGCTCGCGGCGCGGTGCGCTCGGCGGCGGAGTCGATATACGACGGCTACGTGGAAGAGGGGCTGCGGGCGGAAATCCCGTTTTACGGCTTTGGAATGCAGTATATCCGCTTCGCGCGCGAGGAGCCGGAGCTGTACAGGCTTCTTTTTCTCACGCATGACGCGGGTGAAAAGGGCGCGATGGACGCGATGCGCCATTCGCTGGACTATGTGAAGGAGCCGCTGGAGCGGATATACCACATCAGCGAAGCCGAAGCCGAGCGCTATTTCCGCGACCTGTGGATCGTGGTGTACGGCATCGCCGCGCTCATCGTCACCGGCGACTGCCCATACTCCGACGCGGAGATCGGCGCTATTCTGACCGGCTTCAGCCTCAGTATCTGCAAGGCGATAAAGGAAATTCCCGGCTTTGTCTCCGGAGATTTTGACCGCGACAGACTGTTCACCGAGATGATCGGGGGATGCAAAAATGGATGATTCTTCTCTGCTGCGGCTGATTCAGCCTTTTCTCAACGGCAAAATGCAGCTCACCGCGTTCCCCGCGAAGAACCGTAAAAAGCTCGCCGCGCTGTGGTATCTCGCTGGGAAGCTTGAGCCGGACAGGCGCTATTCCGAAGCCGAGCTGAACGACCTGTTGGACGCGTGGAGCACGTTCCACGATCCCGCGACACTGCGGCGCGAGCTGTATAACAAGAAGCTTGTAGAGCGAACCGACAACGGCGCGGAATACTGGCGCTGTGAAAGCATTCTGGCTCTTGACGAATTCACGGCAAAATATATTTGAACGGTAAGAAAATACCGCCATGTTCAGAACAGTGTCTGAGCATGGCGGTTTTCGTTTTTGCCGCGGCCGCACATAAGACGGCAGACTTAGGTGGTTATCGGTTTACTTCTTTTTATTCGGCATATGTATCGCGCGGCCATCTACCGCAAGCGCCGCCTCACGCAGCGCCTTGGACACGGTCGGGTGGCAGTGTATCGTATCCACAAGCTCATCCACCGTGGCTTCGAGCCGAATGGCCAGCGTCGCCTCTTCGATAAGCTCGGTCGCGCTCGGCGCCATGATGTGTACACCGAGTATCTCGCCGTATTTTTCACCGGCAATGATCTTGACCATGCCGTCAACATGGCCGGACACAAGGCTTCTGCCGTTTGCGGCGGTAACAAATCTGCCGACTTTGTAGTCCACGCCCTTTTCCTTGAGCTGTTCCTCGGTATATCCAACACCGGCAAGCTCGGGACCGATATATGCGCAGGACGGGCTGTAAGCCGCAATGAAGGTCTTGCTGCCGCCAGCTGCATTCTCGGCCGCCGTCTCGCCCATAGCCATTGCGGCATGAGCCAGCATAAGCTTCCCGTTGCAGTCGCCGACGGCGTATATGCCCGGAACGGAAGTCTCCATCCGATCGTTGACCTGGATATAGCCGCGCTCCGTCTTTACTCCGGCTTTCTCAAGTCCCAGTCCTTCGATATTGGGCTTACGGCCAACGCAGAGCAGTATCTTTTCTGCCTCCACTGTTCTCTCGCCGTTCGGGCACTCGATATGAACTCTGCCGCCAGCGCCGCAGTTTTCCACGGAGACGACCTTACTCTCCGTGAGTATCTCCATGCCCTTGGTCTCAAGCTGGCGGCGAACCATCGCGGTAAGCTCCGAATCCATGAGCGGCAGGAGCTTGGGGCTCATCTCAACTACCGTGACCTTGCTGCCAAAACGCGCGTACACGCTGCCAAGCTCAAGGCCGATCACTCCGCCGCCGATAACGAGCAGGCTCTCCGGAACATGGTCGAGCTGCAGGCAGGCCGTAGAATCGATGACCGCGCCGCATTCGCTGATCCCCTTTATCGGCGGGACGATCGGCGCGCTGCCGGAGGCGATGATTATCTTTCCGGCAGTCAGTATCCTGTCGCCGACTGAGACTGTTTTCGGATCTGCGAAGCTCGCCTTTCCGGATATCAGCGTAATCTTATTTGCCTTTATGAGCGCTTTCACGCCGTCGGTGAGCTTTTTCGTGACACCGGAATCAAAGCGGACTTCGATCAGCATGTCGCCGCCCATCGGCTCTGACGCAACTACCGTACCTGTACCGAAAATCCGGTGTTTGATACGGTCGTCCTTCGCAAAATCGAATTTCGGCTTTGCGTCAGGCTTTTCCTCATGCGGCTTGACAAAATCGACGGGTTTTTTGTGCTCGTATTTCTTGAACGAGCGGTCATCGGTACGGCGAGGCTCGGGCGGAGTGAAATCCTTGAGCTCATCCGGGATCTCACCGAGGAAGGTGGAGGGGATGGATGCCGAGGACATACCGTAAAGCAGTCGGCTCTGTGTGTAGGTTATATATAATCTTTGCTTTGCGCGTGTTATTGCGACATAGGCAAGACGGCGCTCTTCTTCCATATTGCCTTCGGCAAGCGACATCTGGCTCGGGAAAATACCTTCCTCAAATCCGGGGATGAAGACCACCGGGAATTCAAGACCCTTTGCCGAATGGACAGTCATAAGAGTTACCGCATCGGTGTTTTCATCATAGTTATCGGTGTCTGAGACAAGCGCG
>ENA-OROD01001065-OROD01001065.1-human-gut-metagenome-genome-assembly--contig:-NODE-1065-length-23489-cov-7.651319_pt1 | contig 23489 bp, 22 predicted proteins | sample MGYA00242123_ERZ509038 | MGnify/ENA primary metagenome ERZ509038 (study PRJEB26280, sample SAMEA2338719) | human gut metagenome | biome: human gut; feature: human-associated habitat; material: faeces... | reverse complement strand
GCGGACAAACGGTACACCTTGGCGGACAGGCGGTACACCTACTGCGGAATACTCATTCATGAAAGAACAGACACTATACTATTGATGATAAGCAAAAAGTGGGTATAAAATTTACTGAGATCCATCTAATCCGCTTATGAGAGCACCACTAATACGCCAAACGAGAGCCAGCTTTTTTAGTACGCTAAGCACCGGAGAGCCGACTTATTTCCACTATGCTCTGAGCGTAGATCCTTTGAAGAAGCAACAACAATAGGAGGGGACTATCCACCTTAAGTGGATGGCTCCCTCCTTCGTATTTATCTGGCTCTCAAATCGCGAATCGTATGACTCTCATGCGTATTAAGTGGTTCTAAAACGCCGTGATATTCAATGTTATGATCTTATTTTGAATCATTATTCTTATTGTTAATTTTCTGGGAAATTACTTGCCGGAGCTGCGTACTGCTTGTGCTCTTCGTATAGGGGAAATAAACGATTTCAACACCTTTATCCTTGAAATACTCCTCATATCTGTTAAAGCGTTCTGTCCCTTTATAATCAGATCCTACGAAGAGTCTATTATAGTGCCATAGCGCCCAGGCATCTGAATCTTCCGGGCAGGAGTCCACAACCTTATCCACATACTTGCAAGCAGCAACAATTGCCTTCCGTTCCTCTAACGGTATAAATGTTTCCTTACCCTTCCATTTACCACTGGAATGAACACCAACGATCAAATAATCACATTGCTTTTTAGCTCTTCTAAGCAGATTCAAATGACCAATATGGAAAAGGTCAAATGTACCGGATAGATATCCTATGACCACTCTATTAGTATTATCAAGCCTTCCACTCGTCTTTTTATATTCTAAACTATGCAGGCCATATCCATGAGGATCATCATGATACCACTGAAGGACTCTTTTAAAAGTTTCTTCATAATTGGGAATATATCGAGTTTCTCTGGCAAAAAGTCGATTAACGATTTCTTCTGCAAGAGGAGCAGTCAAAGATAAATCATTTTTCCCACCATAAAACCTGGATCCCTTAAATGAAGCCGGACTCACGTCGAGAATCCTATTATCACTATGATAAGATTCCAACTCTATATTAACGGACTCCACAAATCTCACTACCGCAGCCTTTGCTGCAGCATAAACAGAAGCAGATGGCGATACCATCCATCCGCTAATGCTTCCCATAACCCCCGCATAAAAAGTTTTATCATGCAATATGCGATCATAAAAGATTCGGAAAATTTTTAAAGTGCTCACCGCATCTACCGTGAGCATCTTATCTATCTCTGCTGTATGGTGATATTGGAAATCCGCAATTCGCCCTATTCCAGCAGTGACCATAAGCAGCTCAACGTCCTGATCGGCAGCCAGACTATACAATAAATCTTCATTAAGTTCCAATAAGTCACAGTAATTATGGTGACATCTATTGGGATCCAAAATCGTTTCATCCGGTCCAGTACGATCACAAATTTCTACATAATATCCTAAATCTATCAACTTACTGCTAATAGCCAATCCTATTCCATTGCTGCCGCCAATAACTATAGCTTTTTTCATATTTAACACTCCTTACTTTGAAGATTAAAAATAGAATCAGTAAATCAACAAGGCATTATAATATCTACTGTAAGCAACTTATCAATATTTTTGCCAATAGTTAGCAGAAAAAACGTTTACATAAAAATATACAATCATTTAGTTTTTCTCATTATTATTAAAACAAAATATCTTCTATAAGCATCTTAGATTTAGGCGTATGTATTCTAAGTCATGCCATTATTTATATTTTTGATTAATAACCTTTCGAATCCTTTCAGCAACAATTTCAGATGCATGCCCTCCCGGGTATAATCCGCAGTAATCATCATAAAATTCGTGTCGCTTCTGCTGATAAGATTTTTCATCAAAATTATTCAAAATTTGAATCAATTCTTCATCTGAAGATGCAATAGGAAAAGGAATAATATCCAGACTTATATACAGATCTCTTTCTTTTCTATATGCATCTAAATCCTCTACTAACATAAAGCCAGGCCGTCCTGTAAGGCCAAAGTCATAAACACTGCTTGAATAATCAGTCAAAACCATATCGCTGACCGCCAAAAGTTCCTGCATATCCGGATAATCGGTCACATCATACACATTAGCCTCGGATAAACTGTGATTTTTATCAAGTTTTGATATATTAGGATGGAGTCTGATAAACCCAACCCAGTTGCCGCCAAAACGTTTGGACAGTGCACTTAAAATTCCTGGCCAATTGCGTTTATATATATGTAAATCCCTTTCCGTCATATTATTTCGAAATGTGGGAGCGTAAAAGAAAATATGACTTGTACTATCAATCCCCATCTGATTTAAAATTTTAGTTTTGAGCCATGTTGTATCTTGAAATAATATATCTTCACGTGGAAAACCTGACTTCAATATTTCCCCATCATACCAGAAAGAATCCCTATTTCTTTTATATGTGAAATCAGACTCAGCTAAAAATAAATCAGCCATCTTGGAATCTCGTTTTGCAGAGATTACATAGGATTTAGGTAAACTATTTTCTGCTTCCTTTTCTATCTTTTTTGGTGCAATCCCCCCATGCCAGGTCATGATATAATATTGTTCTTTTCTCTTACACACATAACTCGGCTTTCTAGCATTATCTATCCACACTTTTGCAGTCACCTGCTCATAGATAGATTGGAAAGAGCGATATTTCACTTTACGTATACCTGCAGGAAAACTCTCATTCATATTCTTGCACAACCATACAATGTCATACTCTCCTGGGTGCTTTAGCAATTCCAATGCAATGTATTTACCATTATCTCCAAAACCTTTTCCAAAATAGCTGGAAATAACAATCTTATTTTTCTTTATAGGAAATATCCTACAAAGTTTATAAACAAAACGAGTCAATCCAATTGGTGCTTTCATCAATAACTCCTCCTTCATCAAGAGTACCTGTTTTTCAAGTTCCTCATTTTTCTTCTGATGCATCTATATAAAAAATATGTATACAAGTAGATTGGATTGTGCATAATCCGCAAAATTGAAATATCTTGTCTAGAAACATTGATATATCTGTCAAAATCAGCCTTAACTGCATATCGAAAAAAAGATGAATGGCAAATATTGTGCAAATCCGAAATATTAGAAAAATGGTTTACCAGTGCCCCGAAATAATTCATAAAAATATGCAACAGCCGAATATTGTATGCATTTGAAGAAGAATTCGCTGAATTATTCCTTGATTCTATAACAACCTTTGCAAAATCATACTGTTCTTTAACACGATGTGCCGCTATTCCATCATTATGATGGGTCAGAGAATACTCATTTTGATAATACCGATACCAGCATTCTTCAGTTATACCAATTCTATGACATTTCCCAAAAATTACAAAAGTAAAGATGTTATCTTCACTCATCTTTATATCTTCTCTAAACAGAGTTTCTTTAGCAAGTTCTGATCTATATATTTTCGGATATACCCGAGCTAGAAGAATATTTCCCAATTCTTTGTTGTCTTCTTGGCAATAACTTGTAATCGCATAGTCTAAGAGTTTCTCTATATCAGTATTCGCATAAATTTTTATTTTAGCTCCATGTAAATCACACTTCTTTACTATGCTTGTACTATGACTTTTTTCTATTACCCCCCCACAATTATGTCTAAACTGTGCTGATTCATATGGGATAATCCGCTTTTCAAAAAATCCGGAAGTATTTCATCATCTGAATCACAAAATGCAATATACTCTCCCCGTGCATGCTTTATACCTACATTACGAGCATGGGAAACCCCACCATTTTTAATGTGATATACATGAAATCTATCATCTTCCTGAGATGCCACATCCAGTACTTCTGCCACAGATGTTTGACTTCCATCATCTACAATAACGACTTCATAATCTGAGTAGTTCTGATTTTTTATACTCTGAATACACCTTTTCAAATCATGAATAGGTGTATTGTAAACAGTAACGATAATGCTAACCATGTAGAAATTCTCCTATTTCAATTTTTTGTATGCATTAAACGGCTTAAAACGAATTGGCAAGTCTCTCTTGCTCCTGATACATGAAAGAGTGAGGTCAAAGCAAGATACAATAACGCTCCCAGAATGGACTCTACTACGAGAAAAATAAAAGTCTGAGGCATGACATACTGCAAATACTGCAAAATCCCAAATATAGGAATGGCAAAGAAAAACGGTGCCAGTATATCCCTGGCCTGATCAAATACGCCATACCCCAAAATTGATTTATTCGGAAACGCATTGACCACAAAGGCAATGATTCCATAAAGAGCATTTCCCATGATCACAGCCAATGGAGACACGGTGACACATGCCAGCAGGATCACGAGGCAGAAGGGCTTTTTTATAAATTCAAGTTTTAACGTTATGTCAGCCCTCCCCATTGAAGTAATCGTCTGTAAATTAATTGCGGCAAGCACGCTAAAACATTGTCCCAAGCATACCCACTGCAGATAGGGCACGCTTTCCATCCATTTATCCGTCAAAATGACGTGAATCAAAGTATCAGAAACACCTGCTAATACTACCATGAGACCTACTACGATGTAGCTCCCCATAGTTAACGCCCTTTTCAATGCATCTTTTACGTACTCTTTATTGTTTTTAAGATGGGAAAATGCCGGAAATAAAACAGATTGTACCGTGGTAGAAATATTATTAGCCAGTGCTGTAGGAAATAATTCGCCTCGATTGGCAAAGGCTAAATCCTGGGGCTTATAGTATCGGCCAATTAAAATTCCTCTGAGCTGATCAAAAAAAGTACCAATAAGACTGGCCATCATTACCCGCAGGCTGAAGCCGAATAAATCTTTAAAAACTTTGAAATCAAATTGAAATGAAGGCCTCCAGGTAATAATAAAATGCAGAACTACTGTATTTACAATAGTCATACTGAAGTTCTGCACTACCAGCGACCATACTCCAAAGCCGGCATAAGCCATGATGACTCCAATAATTCCGGATATCGTAGTTCCAGACAATGTTGAAAAGAAAAACTTCTTGAAAATCATCTGCTGAGAAACATAGGCCTGCTGGATGGAATTCATGGCCGAGATGGGGAGCCGAAGCCCCAGTACTCGGAGCACCACTGTAAGTGCAGGGGTATGCATGAATGAACTGATAACAGGCGCTGTCAAGAATAAAACAGCATAGAGAATAATGGAAAAAACAACGCTTGCCCAAAACATGGTAGAAAACTCGATTTCATCATATTTTGATTTTTGGATAAGAGCTGCCCCCAGCCCCCCTGTTACAAATACTTCAGAAAGAGCAATAAAAATCATCGTCATGGCAATGATTCCATATTGTTCCGGTAAAAGAAGTCTGGCTAAGACAATAGAAACAATAAGACTGATTACTTGGGAGGAGCATCGTTCTAAAAAGCGCCATATCATTCCATGCCAGGCAGCCTTTGCTACCTGATTCCGCGTCATCATGTTAAAACTCTCCTCATCCGAAATACTCAAAGAATCCCTTCAAAAATATCAAAAATAATAGTAAATATATTGGTTGTCAAAGCATCTACCAGCCATTCAGATGGATGAACAACATAGTGAGTCATCCATATTTGAAGCAATGTTCCCATCATCATATAACAGAGAAGAATGTAGGGGAAAAGCTTCATTAGCAAAGAACCGCTTTCTTTTCGTTTTTGCAATATAGGAAGCAGGAAAATACTGACACAAACAAAGGAAGCAGCTGATAATCGCCAAAAATGAGGCACTGTAAACCAAGTAAAAGCAATAATACAAATATTAAGTAATAAGTAAAAATTCAAAAATGGTCGATATTGTTTCTCCAAGTGTTTCATTACCCAGAATAAAATCAATAAGCATGCAATCACGGCGAAAGAGACCATCACAAGGCGATTAACCTGTTGGGTTAAACTGTTGGAAACTTCCTCTGCCCATTCCGATTGACCAGTATCATGAAGATACCAATATAATTTAATAATACTCAAATTTATAAAAAGACCGACCGCTCCAAAAGAAGAAAATATACCGCCCACGCCATATAGAAAATCAATAATTTTAGGGAAAGCTATGGCTCCGGCAAACAGCGGGACAAACACTTTGCTTCCAAATTGACACAAAAATCTTAACAGTAGTAGCAAAAAAGCTGACCCATGGATAAACCCAGGCAGGATATAAAGCATTAAGACAATGAGATTTTTTTCCTTCTTGATCAGGTCCAAATATACCGCCATGATAATCATTGAAAAAGCCCACACATTTCTAATATTTGCGGCTACTGAAAGAAATGGAATCATACATAATTGAGCTATAACAATAAAAGTTATATATTTTTCTCCTTGAAGTCGATGAGCCAAGTCAGCAGTTATGTAAAAAGCTATACCGTACACTGTCATAATCGTAACCATGGGTAAAAGATGAAGTGCGCCAATTTGCCCTACTACCCACGACCAAATGACATAAACCCATTGCATAACATCATATTGATTAAGCCCCGACGCATCATAAAAAATGCGAGACAGCGGCAAAGTCCCATATTCCTGAGCACGATAAAAATACCTAATTAAATCTATCTCTGTAAATGGGTTGAGTGAGTACGCCATCACACCTAATACATAAACCAATAAGGGCAGCCAACGCCGCATATGTCCTGGCGCCTTGCATAACATGATCAGACTATACAGCAGTCCCAGAGGTGTCACCACCATACAAAGCAAAAGCCCAAATAAAGCTTCCAAAATAGCACCTCGCTACACACTTCATTATGTTAACCTTATGATTAAATCATATAATTTCCAATTCCATTTCAAAACTTTCAACATGAAATAATATTTCCAGCCGCACATATCCTTAGTGGGATTATAAAGGGAAAGAAGTTTCCTTATCTTTTGCTGTTGCATAGAGTAATTATCTTCATTATGTGAACGTATGCAATCATTATATATCCAAAAGGCTAACCGCATTTCATAGTAGTCGATATCATTTTTGAATCTTAAAGATTTTTCTCCCATGAAATCTGCTATCTCATCTTTAAATGACAGCACATCATATCGTTTAGTATAAAATGTATGTGAAAGACTTTCTGAATTTAAACGATAAAAATAAAGATTTTTATTTGTACAAACGATAGACGAGCGAGCTGCAAGAATCAATTTGTAGGTCGTCACCGTATCTTCATTGATACGGCCATAGGGATATCTGATGTTATCAAATAAGTAATGTTTATACAGCTTTACACAAGCATGAACATGTACAGTTCTCATTCGCAATAAATCGTGTAAAGCACGAGCTGAATCAAAAATGCATATCTGTTCTTTGGATGAGTTAAATATACCTAAGTCCTTAGAATCACTTGTAAAACCACATTGTACTATATCGGCATTCTCTTTTTCTGCAAGGACTAGCATGACTTTTACATAATCCTGGTGGACATAATCATCGCTGTCGATAAAGGTAATATATTCTCCCCGAGCTGTATCTATGCCTGCATTCCGAGCATCAGAAAGGCCACCATTCTTTTTATGAATAACATGAATCCTGTGATCCTGCGATGCAAAATCATCACATATTTTCCCGCAGTTGTCCGGAGACCCGTCATCCACCAGAATCAGCTCAAAAAAAGGGTAGCTTTGTGCCAATATACTATTAACACATTCCGTAAGATATTGCTCTACCTTATACACCGGAACAATTATGCTGACAAGTGGCTTCTTTTCCATTTTCCTAAATATCCCTCTGCTTAAGCTAGTACCTAATAAACTCTAATCCCGATTCCTAATTAAGCATTCTCCAAACTTCTAATTCTATCTTTGGGGAAATTGCTGAAAGAACTACAGAGACCTTAGAACTTCTAACTCCGTAAGGGCTCTTGACATATTCAAAATAGTGCTTCCTAACATCGCATAACAATGCTTTATACAAGTCATCAGATTGAAGCCGATTCGCCTCTAAAGTTCTTAACGTGTTGACGGCCGCTTTTGTATACCTGCATATACAGGCTTCATGGACATCTGAATTAGGTAATAGATATTTATAACATTCTCTAATAGCTTCGATTTCTGACAATGACCGTGAATCTAACTTATTGTGAAATATAAATCTAGAGTTCGTTGCTCCTTGAGACGTCTTTATATAATGGTAGGGCTTTTTCCCAACATAAGTAATATCTGATACGCCAAGACTCAAATACTGGATACAGAATAAAACATCTTCACAAATTGTTATTTTTTCATTGAATTTTAAATGATTTTTCTGCATTAAATGTAAATCAAACAACTTAGCAAAAGGGAATCCTTGCATGCCATTGCAATCTAAAACTGAAATTTGGGCCTGTGCCGGGCTAAGTTTAACCAAAAAATCATCATCAATTCTCTGGTCATTAATGCTAATTTGACATACCGATAAAGCTTTAGGGCTCATATGAGTAAACAAGATTTCCAAATAATCCTTATCAACCCAATCATCAGAATCAATGAAGCAAATATAGTCGCCTTTAGCCTCTTGAATTCCATGATTACGAGCTGCGGAAACACCGGAATTTTCTTGATGAAAAACTTTTATTCTTTTATCGGGCAAAACCAACTTTTGACATATATCCAAACTTTGATCTCTTGAACCATCGTCAACAAGAATGACCTCAAAATTAGGATATGTCTGTTTTTTTATCGATAAAACACACTTTTCTATTGTTTTAGCTGCATTATATACAGGCACAACAACACTAATCAATGGATACTGAGTCATGTCTTTCCTTTCATGATGAAGTCAATTTTTAAAAGAAGTAATTCTCAAGCATCAGGCACAAGCAATGGTACACAGGCAGATGAAGTTCTTGCACCATGAATGTTTCCGTTTCTGGTACTTTTATAGAAACATCGGCATAATCAGCCAAAGCCCCGCCGGATTTTCCGGTAAGAGCGATAACGTGGATACCCAGGGCCCTGGCGGTCACTGCTGCGTAAAGGACATTTCTACTGTTCCCCGATGTGGAAATACCCAGAAAAACATCCCCCTTCTTCCCAAAGCCAAGGAGCTGCTGAGCAAAAACCGCTGTTCCTTCTTTATCATTCAGGAAAGCCGTACTCAATGCTTCATGGCCTACCAGTGCAATAGCAGGAAGGGGATGCTCAAGCACCTCTCCCAGGTAGGCACCCATGACTTTATCTGCTGACTGCAGCCTTTTCTTCATATCATTCGAAAGAGGCCGTTTCTTTTTAAAACTTTTCATCAGCTCTCCGGTGATGTGTTCTGCATCAGCAGCTGAGCCCCCATTTCCTGCGATCAGAAGCTTCCCGCCTGCTTTATAGGAATCCCGAAGGAGACAGTACGCCTCAGTCAAGTCATTCTCACAGCTTTTCAGAATAGGATATCTTTCAATGAGTGTATTCAGATAAGCCTGCTGCCCTGGTTCTATGTCTTTCATTATGCCTCCGGTAACGTTTCATCTACAAACTGCAAAAGAGACTGCACTGTTTTGTCCTGGCCAAAGTCCTGATGCCCGATAAGTACAGTGTGGCATCCTGCACTTTTCCCTGCGCCCACATCTCTTTCGTCATCGCCAATCATCCAGGAGGATGAAAGGTCGATATTGAAGTCCTCCGCAGCCTGGAGCAGCATGCCGGGTTTGGGTTTTCGGCAGCCACAGTCGATTTTCAGTGATGGCACTTCCCCGGGAAATCCCTTGTCCGGATGATGTGGGCAATAGTAAATATGGTCTACATAGGCACCCTTCTGACCCAGCAGCGTTTCCATTTTCCTGTGAATTTCGTCCAGCCCATCATAAGTGAGCTCTCCTCTAGCGATAGAAGGCTGGTTAGTGACCACAATAGCCAGATAGCCTGACAGGTTTATCTTTCGTATGGCTTCGGCCACGCCGGGCAAGAGTTCAAAGTCTTCCGGTTTCGTCAGGTAACCAACATAGCGGTTCATCGTACCATCACGGTCCAGAAAGACCGCCTTCTGCCTGTTAGCCAGGTTCCGAGCATGAATCATACCACTCATAAAAGACCGCTGTACCTTATCATACCTTTCCGGCGTTCCCATATCTTCCACATATTCGGGACTATTGTAAACAAACATCTTTCCCGTTCCCGCCAATGGTTTCAATATCTGGCGATCCAGATCCACCTTCGCTGTATCCACAGGATGCTCCAGCACTTTTTTGTTCATCACATGAAGACCTGCATTGACGATATTAAAATACCATTGGGGACGTTTATCCTCTTTTGCAAGCCATTGGATAACAGCCCCATTCTTATCTGTGATTAAAAGCCCGCTATCATAGGGATGACTGTTGGCGTGCACAAAGAGCGTTACCAGACCGCCCATTGTATGATGCGCTTCTACAAAACGCTTGAAATTCACATCAAAAACAGCATCTGCATTGAGAAGAAGAAAATCATCGGTGAGCTGATCCCTGATTTTGAAAAGAGCCCCACCATTGCCCAGAGGCGTCTTTTCAAAATAATATGAAATATGAGCATGAAACGGCTTTCCTGTCACCGGTGATACTCCACTGCCATCGCCAAAATAATCCATAATCATCTGGCCAAGATGACTGACTGTAATGATTATGTCATCGAATCCCTGGGAAACCAGACACTCAATTTCCCTTTCCAGCACTGGCACTCCATCGATACGAACCATAGGCTTTGGAATATCGGAAAACAGAGATGAAATCCGAGTTCCCTTTCCTCCAGCCATAATTACTGTTTTCATACTGCTACTCCCTGTACTCCTCTTCCTCATAATAAATCACTCGAGTACCACTGTTTTCAAATCGGAATGGAATATAAAGCAAGTCACTCATAGCTTCTTTGAGCTGTGCTTTGTACTCCGGCTGTACATAAAAGACAAGGAATCCGCCTCCGCCTGCTCCCAGCAGTTTCCCTCCCAGAGCACCGGCTTTGATGCCTCTGTCATATAGAGCATCAATATCTCCTGTGGATACAGCGCTGCCTGTCTGTTTTTTCAACTGCCATGTATGATCCAGTAAATAGCCAAACTCATCCAGATCTGTCGTATCATCAGTAAGAATGCGTTCTGCTTCATCCACCAGTGCAAGCATTTGAAGATGCTGCTTCACTTTGTCATCAGCAGACCGTTCATTCACCTTCTGCACCTCTGAAGAAAAGCGTGTAAATCCGGTAAAGTACATGACCAGGTTATCATTCAAAGCTTTTTTCCGCTTAGGCCTCATAATTAAAGGACATACATCATAGGTACCATCTTTATTAAAACTAATCCGGTTAAAACCACCAAAAGAAGCAGCTATCTGGTCCTGCCATCCGCCCGCTTCCCGGCAGAGTACACGTTCCAAATAAATCGCCTCATCAGCCAGCTTCTTCTTATCTGCATACCGTCCTTTCAAAGCATGAAACGCATTCAGCATACCCACTGCAAAAGAGGAACTAGTCCCCAATCCGGATCGGGCAGGGAGATCCGCTTCATAGGTGAGCCTGATATGATGCATATCAAGCATTTTCATGGCATTCCGTACAGCCGGATGAAGGATATCATCCACTGCCGTCACCCTTTCCAGCCTGGAATAGGAAATCTCCGAAGAGTAATCAAAGAACCGGGGCAGATGACGCACCGTCACATAACAGTATTTATCAAAGGTGGTGGAAATCACAGCACCCCCATACTTTTCAAAAAAAGACTTCATATCCGTTCCGCCGCCAAAAAATGACATACGGAACGGTGTTCTGGTAATAATCATCCGCTCTATTCCCCATTTACCTAACTAAATTCCCAACGATTTCCTTAAACTTTTCTTCCTGGTTCCGGTAATAAAAATGCGTCAAAAAAGTATTTCTGGCATTCTCAAACATTTCATCCATATTTCCCTTGACCCTCTGAAAAGCATTAAAGATGGAATCATAGCTGAAGTCATCAATAAAAACTCCGTTTTTTCCATCCTGCACATATTCGTCAAAGCTCCCAAGATGCGTAGCCATCACAGGAGTTCCTTGCATAAAGGAATTAGCCAGGACACCACTCTGTGTAGATCTTATATAACCATTCCAAGTGCAGATACTTCTCCGATAAGCCTCATTCATTTCTTGTTCCGACAGAGGCCTCCCCTGCTTTACAATGAGACGTCCTGACTTCATCATCTTCTGCAGGATAGGATCTTTTAATTTTTCAGAAATGTTAGCACGAGTAGCAATTTGAAAAGCAATATCATTTTTTTGGTAAGATTCTTTTACAAAATAAAGAAATTGCTTACTGCCATGAGCTGTGCCAAATCCACCTATTTTAGAAAAATAGCACCTTTTACCAGTATCCAAAAAATCATCCGGATAAATTAAAGGATACAATATTTTTTTTCGATAAGCATTTTTCATATAAGTTTGACAAAGCTGTTCTGCATATTGGCTACAAAGAACAACTCTATCTGCTTTCATGCAAATCCAATAATTTAAGAGTGATGCTACTGCCGCTTTTGTAATATAACCTTTTTCTTTCAGCAGTTCCGCCACTCCCATAAAAGGCTCATGAAGCACATACACTATTAAAGCATCCATCTTCTTAAACGCTTTAATTACACTTACATTCTCAAATCCGGTATTCCAAATCCAAACGATATCAGGCTGAAATGCTAATGCATCTTGTAAGTTAAATATGTAGTTCCCTTTTGCGTCATTAAACAGCTTCATATACCGATCATCCAGATATAAGGCAACTTCATAACCACAATCTTTCAGCATTTTCAGATATGCACTTAAATGAGCTGTATGACCTGCTCCAAAATGGACTGAACAAACTAAAATTCTCATAAACCCATCCCTTCGAAACTATTCTTAAGTTTGCCACATTTCTATTATATTTCAATTACTTGGAACTCTTATAGATAAATGAAATGTATAATTATAAAATGAAGAGCGCCAAAATAACCATAGTCCTCATAGTCTTATACCATAATGAAAAACACAGCCAATATACATGTATACATGAGTTATTTTTGCTCCATACCATCAAGACAAATATTTCTAAATTCTATTCCAAATGGCGTAAACGTAAATCTGTTATTCTGCCCGGGATTTCGAATAGATGGTATAACAAAAGCATATCCACCTGCTTTTTCTATCTCTTCCAGATATGGGATATCCCGTTCACTGCAAATCACAAAATCCACATGAAGCAAATCGTGATCTAGCTTTCTGAAATAATTCATAACATAACTGCTGACACCGTTTACAACAGATAAATTATGCAGAACCATTAATACTCTCAGTTTACGTTTCATCTAATTCCTTTCAAGTTTTTTGAAAATCCTATTAGGATGACAAAGACTAAATACAAGCACATAGCATTAACTATTTATATATTTCTGTATTTTTTCCCAGATAGGATTCCTCATATAGAGTTTTCCCTTCATTAATCAAATTTATAAATACTTCGTAATGTCTCAGAATTTTAGAATCCTGAGTTTTCTCTTTTAACATATTTAAATAAACTTGAGTTGGTTTCAATAGATTAGCCTCTAACAAAGAAACATTCTTCTCCACATATTTTTTTATCTGATTAGGGGATTCCGATTCATTAATAATAGTACAGTCACTCATCTCACATGCATAATATGTCCAAATAAATTCATAAACTTTATCATTTTTTCCATATGCATCATGAACCGTTTGTATTGTACATCTTTCTCTGTCCGGCAATCCTTTCCACAAAATGTTCGCAACTGCTTCAGACATGAATAGTCTTGGTCCTAAGACAGTTTCTTCTAAATGCTTCGCTTCTACATAAACATTTTTATATTTGTTCAATTCCTGGATAGACAGATTATCTATTACCATTCTACCTGTACGTGAATTAGCAGATCTTTCGCTTATGTCAATTCCACCACGATATAATACCGGAGAAATAATGTCTTTAGGTCTTAACTCAAAAGGGCCTTTATTACATAAAGAATAATAAGCAATACAGCACAAAAAATTTGCTATTCGTTTAATAAAAATTGAAAATCTTTTATTTGTGGTATTCAATGCTTTAACTTTATCCGCATATTGCTCCAGCTGATCATCTTTGCTAATAACTACTAATGAATTACCGTTCACCAAAAATAGGGAATCCATCAATTTAGTTATTTTGAAATTAAATATAGGATCATCGTATTTGTCTTCCCTCTCACGAAGTTCCCGTGAAACGGCTTTTGTATCCATAAATTGCTGGTCTAGTAAATCTTTTATAATTTCAGTATTGTCTTTAGCTACTTTGCCAGTATCCTTTTCTAAATCAGAAAAATCTAACATACTAAGAACGCAAACAAAATTTTTACTATCTAAGTCTTTCATACTGTTTCCCCTATACTTAACGGTTCACCGCAACCCATTATTGCATCGGTCAAATTTGCTGCAGAAAATAATGATTAAACTCGGTTGGTGAATAAATCTTCACATCATGATATAGATATCCCTTCACAAAACCTGTTCCGTAATCTGACCTTTTTGAAACATGGCCTTCAATTTTTTCACGTGGATCAGAATCATCTCTTATAACTAGAATAAAATCTATATTTGATCTGGAATAGGAGATATTTCCTTCATAATCTTTGCGGCACCATTCAAGCCCCATCCCTTTGTCAAAAAGAACCATCAGACTATCATAAAGTTTAAAAATTATATCTTTGGGTTTTATCTCTTCATTCTTACCATTTTTGAACTCAATAAACACAATATGATTTTCATCTACATACAGAGCATCATTCGAATGAGGGCTACTAATGGAGTGACGGCTACTGTAAACACTCATAATACCGTCAAAATTATAAACCGGTATCTTTGTATCGCTGATCATGGAAATATCTTTTGCAGTATCTTTTGAAACAACTTTGAATGTGCTGCGATTCATTCGAAATATAGTTGGCTCATCCATCATTTATCCATCTCCATCTGTAAGCGAAGCTCATCCAACTTTTCGAACGGTTCTGACATTTCCTGATATATTTTATCCGTATGTCCTGTCACTTCTTCAAATTCTGCATGGTTCCCACGATTACGGGCTATATAATAATTTGTAATATTGTCCACACCATACTTTCTTGCATATACTTCGACTGCTTCCAGAAAGTACGGGCTGTGGGTTGTAAGAAGGATAGTCAAATGAAATACCTTCTGTAAAAGAATGACCAACTGCGCATATTTCAACTGCCATTCCGGATGAAGGTGTACTTCCGGTTCATCTAAAATAAGAACGTCTTCATCAGAGAATACATTATGATTCAAAATAAGAGAAAGCATTCCAAATGACTTACTACCGGTCGAAAGATTAACTATATGTAATCCTTCTTTATATCCTAATTCTTTGTAAATAAAATCCCCGTTCTCATTTTGGGCGAACTGCCCTGGTACTACATCATGAATCAATTTGTATATATCTTCTAATTTTTTCCTGGTTTGTACCTCATCTATTACTGTTTTATCCTCGGCATGTTTCATAAAATCAATCAGATAATCCTCCGGAACGCGCATTTTATTGACGAAAGTCCGATATGGGTTATCCAAATTATTAAATGCATGTATACTATCTGGTGTCTGTAGAAGTACTGCTTTATGCATCAACTGTATTGGCATGCTGATATCGATACATTGATTATTAAAAAAAGCAATACCAATTTTTTTCTTCTGAACAGTAAGCTGTATTTGCGCCTTATTGCTATCAGTTATAGAGTTAATCTGTTTATCAAAAATATCTTTAAAGACTCGTTCAATAAGTATCCTTTGTATATCTGAATCTGGGATTCTATCGACGGCATTAATCTTCTCCCATATCTCAGAAATCAAGTCATCAGTTAAAGAGATGCGATCTGATCCAATCACTTTACGGAAGTTTTTCAGGCTTTTAATTAAGCTTTGTTTATCTCTAAAATCCCAAATTTGCGAAATTTTGTTTCCCTTATCTCTAATAAAATCCCATAGCCACCAAGCATTATTACTAAGGTCATTTTCATCAATGGCTAATGTCTGAAGAAGGATAATCGCCTTTTGCTGTTGACGCTGCTTAGTAACTTTTTCACCGATATTACGCAAAGAATTAAAGGAGGAAAAAAGGACTTTGCCAACTGTACTTTTCCCTGTATTATTATTACCTGCAATTACAGTGATTCCGCGAAAATTAAATTCTGCATGACTAATTCTTGATAGATTATCAATAACAAGTTTCATTTCAAATATCCTTTCAATGATCCCAACTATGAGCAGTTACCCATTTATATTTGAGATTTCAAAACTAATAAATGAAAACTGCTAGTTTAACAGACCATTCATCTCCAAGTTTATTCTGATAAGATAATTCCACTATCATTTGGAAGAAATATCTTTCCATCTATATTCAATTCACAAAATAAGAGTAGATTACTCTCGATAATTTGTCAAATTAAAACAATGCATGGAACTATAAAAGGGATATACATGCTAAACATAAAATTACATATATCGCTATTGCAGCTTGCTTTTTTAACCTCAACTCACGTATATATCATATATCATATTACTCCTTCAAATTCAGCCATTCACCCACTTTATACTCCCATTCCATAGGATAAAAAGGTGCAAAGCCACCATTAGGATAAAATGTCAGCTCAGAAAAGATGGTTTTCCCTTTTATTGAATATAAATCTACTCGGACAAAAGGAAATGGCTGTGCCAAACTATTGGCCACCTGAATCATATTTTCTAAATTGACCGGCTTAGGCGGAAGCTTCTCAAACTGTGCATAGTCTTTTCTTTGAAATGGGGCCTTCTCCCAGTTCAAAGTCACAAAATTCATCTTCGCCTGTTCATGGGATTTAGCCAGTCCTTCTGATATGTAAAGAAATTTGGGCTCTCCATTAAAACAATAGAATTTATAATCCTTTATATCATCATCAAGTAATTCTTCACAGATAATAACCGGTTTAATATCCTTATACACCCATTCCCCAGTAGTATAGTAATAATTTTCCTTAAGCCACTGCTTCATTTTAGAAACAGCTTCTTCACGGTTTAACTGACTTTTATCTTTGACAATGATAACTTGGCCACTGGCATGATTCGATTTGAGTACAAATTGATTTGGTAACTTATCAAAAGGAATTTCTTCAGGATTATCCCAAGTACCATACATTCTAGTTAATTCAAGGTCAGTACCCCCCGATTTTTTCTTCAATGTAGTTTCGAACACGATATTTATCAGCACATTGTGTCATAAGAGGATCATGGTGATACACCTTTATCCACTGAATTTTTTCATTAAATCCTTTTGGATTGGATAAGTTCAAATCATACCCGCAAGCATCTTTAAACTTCTTCTTCAAGGTCCAAAAGTAAGCATGTCTAATTCCCTCTGCTTTAATCAGTTTATAAAGTGAAAGGATTGCCGGATTGTCTTTAGCTAGTTTCTTTATCAAAGATAATGTACTCATTGTAATAATTTCCTTAGCCAACATATGTCATTTTTAAATTTTTGCGAAATATTCTAGTACTTTCAGTCTCTCTCAAACAAATCCCTTGTATATACTTTCCCTTTTACATCATCAAGACAAGGGTCATACCGGTTTGCCAAAATGCTGCGACTTTCCTTCTTGAATTTTTCCAGGTCATTCACTACCTTGCTTCCAAAGAAAGTGCTGCCATCCTCAAGCGTCGGTTCATAAATGATGACTTCTGCTCCCTTAGCCTTGATCCGCTTCATGACGCCCTGGATAGAACTCTGACGGAAGTTATCGGAGTTTGATTTCATAGTAAGACGATACACGCCAATGGTCAAAGGCTGTTCTTTGGCTGTTTCCGGATTATTTTCATCATAGTGATAACCTGCCAGCTCCAGCACACGGTCTGCAATATAATCCTTTCTGGTTCGATTGGACTGAACGATTGCCTGAATCAGGTTTTCCGGTACTTCTTTATAGTTGGCCAGAAGCTGCTTGGTGTCTTTCGGCAGGCAATATCCACCATAACCAAAAGAGGGATTATTATAGAATTCCCCGATTCTGGGATCCAGGCATACACCATCGATAATTTCTTCCGTGTTAAGGCCTTTCATTTCCGCATAGGTATCCAGTTCATTGAAATAGGAAACGCGCATAGCCAGGTAGGTATTGGCAAAAAGCTTCACTGCTTCTGCTTCCGTAAATCCCATGAAACGGGTTGGAATATTCTCCTTGATAGCTCCTTCCTGAAGAAGAGATGCAAAAGTATGGGCTGCTTTTACCAGTTTTTCATCTTTCAAATCGGTACCTACAATGATACGGCTGGGATAAAGGTTATCATAGAGAGCCTTGCTTTCGCGAAGGAATTCCGGACTGAAGATAATATTCTTTGTTCCCATCTTTTCGCGAATTGCCCTGGTATAACCTACTGGAATAGTGGATTTGATTACCATGATAGCATTTGGATTAAACTTCATCACCAGCTTGATAACTGCTTCTACAGAAGAAGTATCAAAGAAATTCTTCTGGGAATCATAGTTGGTAGGTGTAGCAATGATGACGAAATCAGCATCCTTATAAGCAGCTTCTGCATCCAGCGTGGCAGTCAGATCCAAATCCTTCTCTGCCAGATACTTTTCAATGTAATCATCCTGGATAGGAGACTTTCTGTTATTTACCATATCCACCTTTTCCGGGATAATATCCACCGCTGTCACATGATTGTGCTGTGACAAAAGAGTGGCTAAAGAAAGACCTACATAACCGGTACCAGCAACTGCAATATTCATATGTGACATGATTAAGGATTCTCCTTTTCTCGTATTACCTTTGGCAAATTGATTGCTTCATCAACTCTACATAAGCATACTCGGAACTTGGATGCAGTATAGTTTGACATTTTTTCATATTCCGTTCTAAAAATATAGTCTAAATATTTTTTTATATAACTGGAGTGTCTGCTAATTTCATCGTTATTTAATGTCAATAATGCATCCAAGCAGTATTTAAGTGCTTTCTCATCAAGACCTTCATCCAATTTTTCATTTAACCAGCTTTCCCTATAACCTACTTTGCTATGATAAGCTGGCGTACCGGTATTTTTTAGCGTTTCTATTTTTACTATTTTTCCATTCAATCTACTTAATAACTTTTTCTTTGACTGGTTTCTGGTTGATACCGTTTTCACAATCCGTATTGCTTCTTCAAGAGACATACCAATTTGTAGAAGCATAAAGTAGATTGGATAGTTATAACGTGAAGAAGAGCATAAAGACTTAAGGCACATCTTAACATCATCTAACGTAAAGGATTTATTATCCGTCAGGAAATCCACATTGATATCTTCCGCATTAATATAACGATTCACTTTTCTTGTTAACTGTTTTTCAATAACTTTTGGGCTTGGAATCCCTTTAACATTACCAATTAAACGTAATGCAGGTTTACCATAATTCTCTACAAAATGGCCTTCCTTGATAAAAGCAAGCTTTGAAATAATCTTTTCATCAATAACAATAGTTGCTCCATTCCCGTTGCTCATCCTCCCATTTTGAAGATCAAGGAGAAATGCATTCTGTACTCCAATTTTAGCTGCTTTTCTAGTAAATTCTAGCCATGCTGCTTCTTCTCTTTCCCTCTTATATTCTATTATCCTATGTAATTCGCTATAATGAATTCTTTCACTACGTCCGGAGTAGCGATAATAAATATCTCCATCCCTGAGTGAATATTTAGAATCATTACTATCAAAATTATGTTTACAAATACAGGGTGGATTTTCTAAAGGATAAGTATAAATAATACCAAAAAATTTTCCCTTATATCTGTACTCAGTCATTTTCCAGTGTATTTCCGGAGTAAAATACTCATTTAGATATTCCGTAATTTTTCCAACGTCTATGCTGGAAAACAACTTACTATGTTTATCACTAAGACCAATAAACTCGCGTGGTGAGTCTTTTACACCAAAAATAATATATCCACCAGAGTGATTTGCAAATGATGCCATGGTTTTAAGATATGCAGGCAGACTTCTAAAGCCAAATTTTTCTTTATACTCTAAAACCGTACTTTCTCTACGCGCTGGTTTATACGGATTCCCAAGTGTAGCTTCGAAAAGATTAGATATCTTTTCTTTTGCAAAAGGATCATCGTTCTTCATACATTACTCCCGGTGTAATTAAGATAATAAAAAGTTATCGTAGTGTCTTTTATTCAGCCCTATATGGGTTCCTTTCACAAAGGCCCAGCAGCCTATCTCATAAATGCTTCTTATATACCCATGGTGCTCAATACCATGATAAAGCTGCCAGTGGTATTTTCCTTGTTTCAATTTGTTGCTACTGACAGATCCTTTTCTTCCTGTCCTGTAAGTTCCCAAGACTTCCTGCAATCCGGCACAGTAGGGTGTCTTCTTTAAAATCTGGAGCCACAGGGCAAAGTCATTTCTTTTCTTAATCATGGGTACTTCAAACTTTCCCAATTTTTCCTGGTCATACATGGCTGTTAGATTACCAATGGGATTGGAAAGTCGGATGCATTTCTGATAATCTGTCTTTTCTGGTGGATAAAAGGCATAGTGAAGACTATTACCATCGTCATCCATACAGGAATAGGCAGTACAGGAGAAGTAAGACGATGTCTCTTTCATAAACGCAATCTGCTTTTCCAGCTTCTGTGGAAACCATAGGTCATCACTGTCCAGAAAAGCCACATATTTTCCACTGGCTCTCTTGATGGCCTCCGTTCTCGCAACAGCCGGTCCTCCATTTTGAGGGAGCCTAAAGTAGTGAATCTGCGGATATTTCTCCAGATAGGGATAGAGTATATCTGCCGTATTGTCCGTACTGCAATCATCTACAATCTGGATTTCCCAATCATTCATAGTCTGTGCAAGGACCGAATCTACGGATTTCAAAATATATTTGCCGCAATTGTAGGTTGGCATAATCACACTGACAAGCAAGATTATTCTCCTTTACTATGGAAGTGTTAGTTAAACCGAGGTTTGCTTTTATTCTTAAATATTTAGACATTGCAAGGACGTGTTTTTCCTTCCTAAATGGAGGGAAAGGGCCAAGGAGTGCGTTCTCGAACCCGTATCCCGCTACTTTTTCCCCATGGCAGTGGTCTGGCCTTCGGCTACGCCGGCGGTGCTTTCTTTCATGAAGAGGATTTTCACTGTGGCGAAGATGATTTTGATATCTTCGACCAGGCTGGGTCTGGCTATATACATGAGATCCATCAGGAGTTTGTCATAGGGGGTGGTGTTGTACTGGCCATAGACCTGGGCATAGCCGGTAAGGCCGCATTTACATTGAAGACGGAGGGGCCATTCGGGGATGTCTTTTTCATACTGGGCAGAGATTTCCGGACGTTCCGGCCGGGGACCTACAATGGTCATGTCTCCCTGGAGGATATTCAGAAGCTGGGGGAGTTCGTCGAAGCGGATGGCCCTGATAATGCGCCCCACTTTTGTAATGCGGGGATCGTTTTCCCCTGTGGAAAGGCGGGCCACGCCGTCTTTTTCAGCATCCATGCGCATGCTTCTAAATTTTAATACGTCAAATTCTTTTCCATCCTTGGTCAGCCGCCGCTGGCGGTAGAAAATGCTGCCGCCATCTGTGGCTTTGATGGCGATGGCAGTCACAATCATGAATGGGGAAAAGATAACCACAGCTATCAGTGACAGGATGATATCCATGAGTCGTTTCAGAAAAAGGTACTCTGGTGTAGGATCGTAGTGATGAACCATGAACATGGGCAGGTGGAAAAGGTGTATCTTGTCGGCGCCGCTCATGATGACGTCCCCTATCCGTGGAATGACGTAGCTGGCAATGTTGTGGGCCACGCAGTATTTTACAATGATATTTCTTTCATGGCTGTGAAGGCCGCAGATGAAGACGACGCCGGCATCTTTAATAATGGATGAGGGGATGTCTTCTACGACGTCTTTAGCTAGGATAATATCGGTCACTTTGAAGTGGGCGTCCATGTCATAGTTTTTCATGATATGATCCACGTTCATGCGATATTCATCGCATACCAGTACTGCCGGCACCGGCGGATGGGTGTGGAGATACCAGCGGTGGGCAGTGATGGACCAAGCGACTATGATGAGATTCTGTACTACAAAAGCCCCTATCAGGGGAAGGGGATTCATGAAATGACGGTTTACCATGGTCATCACTATATAGAGAAGACCATCGGTGATGAAAACGGCCAATGCCTGACTGTATACCAGATCGGATACCCGGAAAAGGTGGATGGCATAGCCGCGATAGAGTCGGGTTATCAGGTAATCGATGATAAAGAAGAGACCTACCATCATATAATCGCCCAGATTATAAAAGGGATAAGTCATTTTGTCAGCATAGTACAGTCCCCAGGTCAAGGCAAATACCGCAGTCAGCAGGAGCAGGTCAAAGAGCTTCACGATGCGGATGTTCAGTCGCTGGTGTGTATTGCTGTCTAAAATCATGAATGTACCTTCTTTGCATATGAATAATGAAAATTGTGAACCAAGAATCCGTTTTACAGCTCAGCGGGGGGAGACAAGGGTTTGAGTTAATTCTTCCTTGCCTCCATGTTTTTCTTGCCCACCCCCACTTAGGGGGTGGGTGGCGAGCGGAGCGAGACGGAAGGGGGAATCTAGGAGTCGATTTCCAGCTGCTTTATCCTCTCATCTATAACCCTTTCGATTTCCATACAGACTTCTTTGAAGTGGAGGTTGATCTTACCATTATAGAAGCGGATGACCTGGATGTGATAGCTTTCGAGAAAGACTGTCCTCTTCCTGTCGTAAGTTTCTTCTTTTTCGGTGTAATGCTGGCTGCCGTCCAGTTCTATAACCAGGCGGACCTGCGGACAGTAGAAATCGCAGATATAGTGGCCTATGATTTTCTGCCGGTAGAAGCGGAAGCGGTGTTTTCGAAGGAAGAGGTACCACAGTTTTCTTTCTTCCTGTGTCATGTTTCTTCGAAGTTCTTTCGCCCTTTCCAATAGGGTGCAGTCTTCGGGCATCATGTATTTCCTGTCCATAGGGGCCTCCGGAATAGCAGCGAGAAAGTAAGGGGGAACTCTGCAGCGTAGAGATAATAGCAGTGAACAGCTGGAGCGGCCCCCTTCGGAGCAACCCCCTTCCACCACTTCGTGGTCCCCCTCCCCCCGCGAGCGGGGGGAGGCAAGTTTTGGGGTTAATCGCCCCTCTCCTCCATTTTTCTTGCCCACCCCCACTTAGGGGGTGGGTGGCGAGCGGAGCGAGACGGAAGGGGGCATCAGTGCAATGGTAAATGATGGTGGGTGCCCCTTTATGTTTGATGGCACCCTTTCCTTTGACAGAGTTCTTATGCCCGCTTCGCAGGCATCGACCGCTTTAAGGCGACCCCCTTCCACCACTTCGTGGTCCCCCTCCCCCCGCAAGCGGGAGGAGGCAAGTTTTGGGAACATGGTTCACCTCACCACCCCGCAAGCTTAAGGAAAGCAAGGGTTTGAGTTAACTGTTCCTCTCCTCCATTTTTCTTGCCCACCCCCACTTAGGGGGTGGGTGGCGAGCGGAG
>ENA-OROD01001064-OROD01001064.1-human-gut-metagenome-genome-assembly--contig:-NODE-1064-length-23539-cov-3.664154_pt1 | contig 23539 bp, 20 predicted proteins | sample MGYA00242123_ERZ509038 | MGnify/ENA primary metagenome ERZ509038 (study PRJEB26280, sample SAMEA2338719) | human gut metagenome | biome: human gut; feature: human-associated habitat; material: faeces... | reverse complement strand
GGTGGGACCGGGAGATAAGAAGAAGACCCTCGACGCGCTGATGGAGCATTGCAAAGAAAATGGAGAAATTTTCCAGCTCCACAATATTACCAGAGAGGATTTCACCAGGCTGGAAGATCTGTATCCGGGCCGCTTTGAGATCAAGTATGACCGGAATTACGCCGACTATGTCTACGAGACCGAGAAGCTGGCGAAGCTCTCCGGCAAGAAGTATCACAGCAAGAAGAATCATGTGAATAAATTCATGAGCCTCTACGAGGACTGGGCCTATGAACCGATTACCAGAGACAACGTGGAGGAGTGCTTCCAGATGATCCTGGAGTGGCGGCATGAAAACGGCTGCGACGGGGATGAGGAGAAGAATGCAGAGACGCACTGGGCGGTTTCCTGGTAGGCGCTAAATCCGGCGGTTCCTCTGTAAATATGGGTTACGGCTGGGAGCTGGAAGCAATCGCAGCCTGCACCATCGGTGAGCCGGGTAACAAGAAGGATACCATGATTGTCCATATTGAGAAGGCCCTGACCGAGGTGCAGGGAGCCTACACAGTCATCAACCAGCAGTTCGCCCTTCATGAGGGAGCGGCTTACCGGTATCTGAACCGGGAGGAGGATCTGGGCGAAGATGGTCTCAGGCAGGCAAAAATGTCTTACAAACCGGTATTTTTAATTGAAAAAGGGGTTGTAAGAGAGAAAGGTCTATTGTAAGATAGGAATATTCTTAGATTACAAAAGAGGAGTCAGATTATGAAAGCATGGGAAGCAAATGTCCGCAAAGTCGTTCCCTATACACCGGGCGAACAGCCGAACCGGCCGGGCATGCTCAAACTGAATACCAATGAAAACCCGTATCCGCCGTCGCCGGGAGTCAAAAAAACTCTCGCGTCGTTCCAATATGAAAAGCTGAGGCTGTACCCTGATCCGCTGGCGCTTGAGGTGCGCGCGGAAATCGCAGCCATGACCGGTTTCTCGGTCAATAACATTATCGCAGGCAATGGGTCCGACGATATTCTCACAATCGCAACCCGCTGTTTCTCCGATGCGCGGCGTCCGATGGCATGTTTCGAGCCAAGTTATTCGCTCTATCCCACGCTCGCCGGACTCCAGGGCACTCCCTGTATCCGGATTCAGCTCACGGAGGATTTCGAGATCCCGGATGATACGCTCCAGCAGGCGCGGAATGCAAATCTTTTTATTATCGCACGCCCGAATGCACCGACCGGAAATCTGTTTCCGAAGGCGAAAATGGAAGAAATCTGCGCGAAATTCAACGGAATCGTCCTGATTGATGAAGCATATGCGGACTTTTCGCGTGACAACTGCCTGGATTTCGTCAGAAAATATCCGAATGTGATTATAAGCCGGACATTTTCAAAAAGCCGGAGCCTTGCCGGTCTCCGCTTCGGATTCGCCGTCGCGCATGAAAAAATCATCGACGGCATGATGAAAATGAAGGACTCCTACAACGTCCCGATGCTGACACAGAAACTTGCGTTAGCCTCGCTCTGGGACAGAAGTTACTTCGATACCTGTGTCGCAAAAGTAAAAACCACCCGGGAAGCTTTGACGCTCGCATTGCGTGATCTGGGCTTCAAGGTAATCAATTCGGACACCAATTTTGTCTTTGCGGCACCGCCGATTGATGCAAAAAATTATTTTCTGGACTTGAAACGGCGAAATATACTGGTAAGGTATTTTCCGGCAGCAAGGACATGCAGTTTCGTCAGGATCACAATAGGGACTCCGGAAGAAATGACGGAACTGCTGAAAGTAACGAGAGAGTTGATCGGTAAAAACTGAACGGCGGCGGATAGAAACACCGGCCGTTTGAAAGCTGAGACCGGAAGGAGGACACATTGGACAATTTTGTAATCAAAACCGAAAATCTTACAAAAGATTACAGCAGTTGGCTGCGGAAAGCCAAAAAGCCGGCGCTGAAAGATCTGACAATCTCGATTCCCAAAGGATCGGTATTCGGATTTCTGGGGCCGAACGGCGCGGGCAAAACCACGACAATTAAAATTCTCATGGGATTGATCCGCCCCACGGGGGGAACGGCTACCGTTTTAGGCAAGCCGTATGATGATGTCGAGGTGAAAAACAGGATCGGCTTCCTTCCCGACAGCCCGGCATTCACGCCGCAGCTTTCGGCAATGGAGTTTCTGGATGTCTGCGCAAGACTTCTCAAGATTCCGTCTTCGAAGCGGAAACAGCGTGTTCAGGAAGTTCTGGAAATCGTCAGAATGTCGCCTCACGCAAAATCCAAAGTGGGAACATTCTCGCGCGGAATGCTTCAGCGTGTCGGTATCGCGCAGGCGATTCTGAACAGCCCTGAACTTCTGATTCTTGACGAACCTCTGCTCGGTCTCGACCCGTACGGGCGCCAGGAATTCAAGGAGATCATTCTTGAACAGCGCGACAAGTTCGGGGCATCGGTCTTCTTCAGCAGCCATATTCTTTCCGACGTGGAAGAAATCTGCGACAGCATTTCCATTCTGAATAAAGGTCGCCTTCTCTGCGCAGGCAAGCTTTCCGATCTGCTTTCCCATGACACCGGCAACGGCATTCTGGTCAAGATCGTGAAATGCGATGAAGCGGTCAAGGAACTCATGACTTCCGCAGACAACGTCCAGAAAAAAGAAAACGATGAATGGGAACTGACGTTCAAGACCGCAACGCCGGAACTGGAAAAGAAAATAGCCGATCTAAGCGCCAGATTCGGGGATTCCGTGAAGCGTTTAAACGCCAAAGAGGACCTCGAAACATTCTTTTTTGGAAAAATTGAAGAAGATAATCTGGAAAAAGCGTAAGTGGATGCTATATTTATCAACAGGCAGGGATTAATCTAACAAAAATAACTAAGGGAGCGTGTCAAGATGAGTGAGATCATGGCAATCGCAAGCGGAACGTGGAAAAACATTCTGCGAATGAAGGTAGTGTACTTCTTAATTCTGTGCGTCTGGATCCTGATAGGAAGCGCCGCATTGTACGAGGTTCTTTCGATGGGACAGCACAAACCGTTGATGATCGACGTGTCATTGGCGTTGAATGCGGTGGCAGCCGCACTGGTAGTGATCTCGATCACATTCGAGATTCCGCGTGAACTCAGACAGGGAGTGGCATCCACTCTGCTGACGAAATCCCTCGGCAGAACTCAGTATCTTGCAGGCAAACTGATCGGCATCGCTTTCGCGGCGATCGTAATCTGCGCGCTGATTACTTTCGGTTCTTTCGTGATCTTCTCCTACACATTCTCCGAGTCCATCGCTCTCCCGATGTTCCAGGCACAGCTTCTCCAGATCCTGAGCATCATCCCGATGGCTGCAATCGGTGTTTTCTTTGCGACACTCTTCCCGGAAGTTGTCGCTCCGGTTCTTACGATCATCGCAATCTGGTTCTCCTACTCTGTCGGAGTTCTCCAGAAAGTCCCGCTGCTCTACGGAGGCATCCTTCCGAATCTGGACCTTTTCAATTTCAGAGCGCAGGCGGTTTATCATGCCGATATTCCATGGTCCTATGTCGGGCTTGTCACGCTGTGGGGAATTGCATTCGCAATTTTCGCGCTGATGCTCACAAGTCTTTTCTTCAAAGTCAAAGACATTAAGTAATAAGGGTGAAAGCTACTATGAAAAAAGATACTCTTATCCGTGTCGTGGTAATGGTTGTCGCACTTCTCGCAGCATCCTATCTTGCCAATATCCTGACTCCCATGCAGAAAGAAATTTCGATTGAAAAGGGAGAACTCACCAAAGCTCCGATTGCCGGTCTTCACAAGATCATGGCGGATGTTGCATGGATGCGTTTCATCAATGTCGCCGGTGGCATGGACACCATCGACACGAAGAATGTCGATAAAATCTCCGCCATGCTCGAAAAGATCATTGCCTATGATCCGAACTTCGAAGAAATGTATCAGAGCGGTGTTCTCTGCATGAGCAATGCCGACCCCAAGAAAGCCATTGAATTCCTGAAGAAAGCTTGCGACAATGAATATCTGAAGAATAATTCCAAGCTGCCTTTCAATGCGGGATTCCTGCTTTCACGCACGATCGTCGACCAGAATGATCCCAACAACATTCTTTCAAAGCCGGATTACACCCAGGCTGCGAAATATTTCAGAATGGCGATGCAGCGTTCTTCCCAGCCTGAACCTTATGTGGTGAGCAGCTACATCAGAGCCAAAGCGAAAGCCAAAGCGGAAGCAGACAAGAAAATTGATGAATACTATGCGACGCTTTCTGTTCTTTATGATGAGTGGAAAGCATCCAAGAAAGGTTCTTTTGAAGGCACGATCGTAGAGACCAGCTCCATTCCGGATCTGGAATCCCGTCTTCTCAAAGCGGCTCAGAACGCCAAGAACCCGGTTGACTATGACGGCAATCCGATCAAACCGCTTCCGGAATCTCTGGCCCTCATCGCAAAAGTCCAGCAGGAAGTTCTTGCCGACAATCATCTCTGCCCGAACTGCATTACACCGACCCCCGCCGGAGCGAAATTCTGCACATCCTGCGGAACCAAGGTTGCAGTCTGGGGAACCTGCAAGACTTGTCAGAAGGTTCTGACCGGCGGCAACTACTGCGCCGACTGCGGCACCAAGAACAAATAACCTGAATCGGCAGAGTCATACTTATGACACAGAAAAAAAAGATCGGTTTGATTTTTATAATCGTACCGGTCTTTTTGCTTTATTTTCTATCCGAGGCAGTTCTGCGGGAAGCGGCGGTAGCCAATATCAATCCTCAGAAAGTGAAGATTGATTCCATTCTCAATGAACTGCCCGAATCCATTCGCGATCTGATTACTTACCGTATCACACGGACAGAGATGCTGAACGACCTTGCTGCGGCCGAAACGGAAGAAGAAAAACTCGCAGCAATGGTTTCCCTCGGCATTTATACCCGTGACCCGGAGGAAAAAGAAAAAATCCTCTGGGATGTGCGCAGTCATTATGCGGACAAACCGGAATCCGCTCCTGCTTTTGCCTATTATCTTCTGAACGAAGAAAATCCGAAAAAGATTTCCATTCCGGAATATCAGGCTTACCTCAGGAAGTTTCCGCAGCAGTATCAGTTCAATATCTGGGCGCTTGGGCTGAATCGCCTGAATGACCTCAGAAAGAAAATCACGTGGAAAGACCGTCTGGATTTCCTGAAACCGCTGCTTGAAATGAAACCGGAATTCAGGGATTACTCGGTTCTTTATACGGAAATATCCAGAATCGCAGGACGTTTTGAATTCCGTGACATTGAAGAAAAAGCCGAAGCTCTGTATGATGAGAGCAGACTTTGCCCCTCAATTACGGAATTCATCATGCAGGAAGAAATGGAAAAAATGAATGCTGCGGGAAAGGATAAGAAATAATGTTTGCAATTACTTTGCTCAGTATCAAGCGGATGAAGGAACCGGCATTCTTTATTTTCCTTTCCATTACTTTGGTAATATCCTATTTCATGGCGGATCTTGATCCCCTGACGCAGCAGGTTTCCGGAGATTCCATTTTTGCGCAGGTGCTGGATGCCGGACGCAGTTCACAGCCGCTGCTCTCCGCCTCTTTCGTCATGTTCATTGTCTGTGCGGTTCTGGGAGGATTCCTCGGAGCGTCTGAAATTCCGAGGGACATCTCATCCGACCTGATTCTCATCATCCTCTCCAAGCCAATCAAGAAAATTGATTATATGCTTGGAAAATATTTCGGTATGCTCATTGTCTGCGCCTGCCTTTTCGTCATCTCCGAAGCGGTTATTTATGTGACCCATTACATCAATACAAAAGAGCTGTATTCGATGATGCTGATGCTGAAACAGCTCTACCTGCTCCTGGCATTCATTCCCTACTGTGCGATGATTATCATGATTTCCTGCTTCACGGGAGAACTGGCGGCAATGATCGTTTCATTCTTCTATCTTGTGTTCTCACTCTCATTCAGCTTCATTCCGATTGCCATGGCAATGCTTCCGAAAGGGATTGCGGGCGCAGCCGGCGGCGTCATTTTCGTCCTGTATTATTTCTTCCCGAATTTTATCTTCTATTTTCAGGATTTCAAGATGTTCGGACTGGTCTTCATCATGCTGCTGATCTATTCTTTCAGTCTTGCGGCAATCTTTCTTGCCGTCGCTGTCGGCAGACTTGAAACCAGAGACTTCTCCAAGAGTTCCGATCTCTGATCCTGATTTCTAAAAAAGGGGCGGCTTCATGCGGTTGTTTGTACTGTCGGTCATTTTGTTTCTGTCTTTTTTCCCCCTCCATGCGGATATTTTTTCACTATGGCCGTTCCGGGGCAACTCGTCCGCATCTGCGAAAGGGGACAGCGTAACGGATATTCTGGAGCCGCAGAAGCTCTGGCAGGAAAAGATCGTCATCAACGGGCGCAACATGGAAATGGGTGTCGCGCTGGTGGACCGGACACTGAAAGATGCACTCCGGCTGCTGCGGATCAAATATCCTGATGCGCCGTTGGCGGTCAATTCCAATTCCGTCCTTTTCGAGATACCCCTTGAAAACGGTTTCCGCAGGAGAATTTTCCTCGTCGGTTTCGACGGCAAAGACACCATTGTCCAATTTACAATGGACATCCCTCAGACAGGTCTCAACACATCGGTGCCGTGGCCGTCTGAATTGCCGCTTCCCCCCGGTGCAACTCCCGTCACAGTCATGAAGTTTCCGGCAAGAAAGTCTGTTTACGGAACATTCAAGAGCCCCTATGACAAACAATCCGTCCTGTCGGATCTGCTCAAAGCGCTGCGGTCGGACGGCTGGAAAAGCGCGGGAGAGGCGGCATCTTCCGCCGCGTCCGGCGATATTTTTCTCAGGAATGACGGTTCGGAAATGATGGTTATCGGAACCATGCAGGATGACAAGACGGGGACCTCCCGCGGCACGCTGTATCTGCGCCGCCTGAAATAAATACTCCCATCGGCATACAGTCTTCCGCAATGTCCCTGCTGCCGGATAAAAAAAAGACGGATTCAAACGATATCCTGCTTGCGATTTATCAAATCATGGATATATTTCATAACATTATACTGTTGATGTATTTTATGAATAAAGTGACCTTAAAACAGTCGGGGATACAGAAAGATTTGAGATGAAGTACGCGATATTAAGTGACATTCATGGAAACCTGGAGGCTTTTACAACCGTTCTGCAGAAATGCAAAGAGCTTGAAGTGGATCAATATATCTGCCTGGGTGATATTGTCGGCTACAATGCGAATCCGAAAGAATGTCTGGATATCATCCGCACCCTCCCGCTTGCCGGTGTCGTCAAGGGCAATCACGACGAGTATGCGTCCAATAATGACGAGGTCATGGAAGGGTTCAATCCGCACGCGAGAACTGCGGTTCTCTGGACCAAAGCCCAGTTAACCTATGAAGACAGGGCATGGCTCTCCTCCCTCCCGATGCGCCTCACGGTCAAAGGCACCTCCATCACCGCAGTGCATGCCACGCTCGACAGTCCGGATGCGTGGGGCTATATTTTCGACGTTCACCATGCGGCGGACAATTTTGCCTATCAGTTCACGCAGGTCTGTTTCTGCGGTCATTCCCACGTCCCGGTCGGATTCTGCAAGAAACCCATCACACTTCACTCCGAGCGGCAGATAGATGAGATCCGGGAATGGGTCGCCAGACCGGAAGAAGGCGCAATCATCAATCCGAACGAAGCGGACTCCATTGAAGTGGAGCTTCTCACCGGCTATAAATATCTTTTGAACGTCGGAAGCATCGGGCAGCCGAGAAACAAAGACCCGCGTGCCTCTTTCGCCGTTTATGATTCGGATGAAAGGCGGGTCACGAGGTATCGCCTGCCTTATGACATCAGAACGACTCAGGAAAAGATTCTTGCAGCCCAGCTTCCGGAAAGACTTGCCTCGCGCCTCGAACGCGGGAGCTGATCCGGTGCAAAGCCAGCGGAACATGAGATTTCTTATCGTCAAACCCAGCAGTCTGGGTGACATTCTTCATGCATTTCCCGCGGTTGAGGCACTGCGCAAGGCATATCCCGGAGCGGTCATAGACTGGGTAGTCAACCCCGCTTTTGCAGGACTTCTTGATTATATGCCCGGAATCGGCCGCAGAATTCTTTTCCGCCGGAAAGAACTGGGAAAATGGAACACTTTTTTTTCCGAGTTTTTCTCACTTTGGAAAGAGATACGGAAGAACAGTTATGACGCTGTGATTGATCTGCAGGGGCTTATGCGGAGCGCACTGGTGGCGCGTCTTGCGAAAGCACCGGAATATTACGGTCCGGGCCATGTAAAGGAAAATCTCGCAAAACTCTGTTACAGCAAGAAACTTTCCTATCCGCCGGATGTCTTTCATGCTGTGGAACGCAACTGTGAAATGATCCGGCAGATTCCCGGTGTGGCAGAGGCTGATCCGTATTTCGGGCTCCCGGTATTGCCGGAGCAGAAAGAAAAAGCGGAAAAACTTCTGGCGGCGGAAGGATTCACGCGGAAAAGCGACGCTTCATGGATTGCGGTCGCGCCGGGAGCCAGATGGGTGACAAAGCAGTGGCCGCCGGAGTTTTTTGCAGAAGTAATGCGCGGGATTGCGGAAAAAAGAAGCCGCGTTTCGTTTCTGCTGCTCGGTTCGCCCGCGGAAAAAGAGCTTGCGGAAAAAGTGAAAGAGTCACTGGGAAATGGGATCGAGGTGTTGGATCTCTGCGGGAAAACAGATCTCGGAGAACTTGTCGAGCTGATCCGCATGACGGACCTTCTGATCTGCAATGACAGCGGCCCCATGCACATTGCGGCGGCGGCAGGGACAAGGGTTCTGGCATTTTTCGGACCGACCTATCCGGAGCTGACGGGGCCTTATTGTAAAATAAAAAGAGTTTTTCAGCCGAAACTGGATTGCATAAAATGTTTCAGGAAGTATTGTCAGAATACCCTGTGCCACCGTTCCATATCAACCGGAGAAGTTGTCGACTCCGCCTTGGAGTTGACGGGAAGGAGTAAGAATTCATGAGATCATTCCGAGTCGCCGCCATATCCACGATTTTTCTGTCGGCAGTTTTTTTCCTGCTCTCATCCAGTGCTTCCGCACAGGTTGCCCTGAGTGTGGAAATCTCACAGTTGAACTACCTTCAATATGAGCCGGTTTACCTGCGGGTCACGATGCGCAATTACAGCGGACATCCTCTCGCATTCGGAGAGAATGAGGGCCTGCGCGGGCGTCTCCGCTTCGAGATCAATTCTCCGGGGCGCAATCAGTATGCACAGCTTCTGACCAACGAATATCCTGCCATGCGCGGTGTAATCCTCCAGCCCGGAGCATCACGGACTTTCACATTCAATGTCTCCAACTACTACAATGTCAAACAGCTCGGGCATTACTCCATCCGTGCGATCCTTTCCCATCCCCAACTGAAAGCGGAGTATGGTTCCAAACAGGTTCATTTCACAGTCGTCAAAGGGTTGACGCAGTGGGAATCCGTAGTCGGAGTGCCGAAATTCTCCGGCAAAAGCCGGAATCAGCAGAATGAAACCATCGAAACCAGAAAATACAGCATTCTCACCTACAATACAGGACGAGCATTTTTTCATGCGCTGATGATCGAGGACGAGGAACGGGTCTATGTGGTCCGTAAGCTCGCGCTGGATCTCGGCAAAAACCTTGCGCCCCACTGTGCGGTTGACGATATGAGCCGGCTGAATATCATCGCGGCGGCAAGCCCGAAGGTTTATATTTACTATCAGTTCGATACCAGCGGAAAGCTTGAAAAACGCGATGTCAGAATCAAAACGGATACGACGCCGAGACTGGTGGTCAACAGAGAGCTTGGAACCGTCATTGTCGACGGCGGACGTGTCGCGCGCCGCGATCTCGACTACGAAGAAATCAAGGAACTGCCTTTCATCCGTACCGCAATGGAAGAAAATGTCAAGGATATCACCGAAGGCAAAAGCATTCTCGATCAGGCGGAGGAAGATGAGTAACGTCATCGACACGGTTTCATGGCTCGCCCCGGACGGTTCCCGTCATTTTCAGTGGACGGATCAGGCGGATTTATCCGGTGGAAAACTCAGGATCATAGATCAGCGGGAACTCCCCGGAAAACTGGTCTATCTGTGCATGGACAGCATTGAAGAAGCTTGCGATGCAATCAAAACACTCGCCGTGCGCGGCGCCCCTGCAATCGGATGCGCCGCCGGACTCGCACTCGCCGCTTCCGGATGGCATATCCGCACGGATGATGCCGGAGAATTCCTGAACCAGTTGCGGAAACAGGCCTCCTGCCTCAATTCCTCGCGCCCCACCGCCGTCAATCTCTCCTGGGCGTTGAACCGCTGCCTGAAACATCTGGAGGAGCAAAAGACAACCGGCGTTGCAGAATTGAAGAAAGAGCTTCTGAAAGAGGCACTGACAATTCTCCATGAAGACATCGGGCTCTGCGACAGAATCGGGGAACACGGTTCCTCCCTGCTCGCCGACGGGATGGGAATTCTTACCCACTGCAATGCAGGCGCACTGGCGGCAGGCGGCAACGGCACCGCGCTGGCTCCGGTCTATGCCGCAATGCAGAAAGGAATGAGGCTCAAGGTTTACTCCGATGAAACACGCCCGCTGCTTCAAGGCTCGCGCCTGACGGCATGGGAACTGATGCGCGCGGGGGCGGATGTAACGACGATCTGCGACAACATGGCGGCGCAGGTCATGCGCGAAGGCAGAATTCAGGCAGTCATCGTCGGCGCGGACCGGATCGCATCCAACGGAGATACCGCCAACAAGATCGGCACCTACGGCGCAGCGGTTCTGGCGCATTACCACAAGATTCCTTTCTATGTGGCGGCGCCTTACTCGACATTCGACCTGAATCTGAAAAGCGGCGCCGATATTCCGATTGAACAGCGCGATTCTGCGGAAATCACCGGAATCCCCGGAAAAGCGACTGCGCCGGAAGGCGTCAAAACATACAATCCGGCATTCGACGTCACACCCCATGAACTGATCCGCGCATTCATCACGGATCGCGGAGTGATCGAGCCGCCGTTTGCAGAAAATCTTGCATTCTTCACAGAAGATGAAAATCTGAATCAATAAAAAGAGGGAGGCCCCCACATGAAACATCTTATTTTCGCACTCGCAATTTTCCTGACGGCGGCAGGCGTTCACGCTCAGAACCGGACCACATTCAAAACAACACAGGAAGCTGTACGTTATTATGAAGAACTCGTGGGCTCTCTGATCCAGCAGGTCAAACTCATGCAGGATGACAACGCAACCTTGCAGGCAAGTGTGCTCGACCTGAAAAAACAGGTCAATGTCCTTACCGCCAAAGCGCAGAATACGGACCGGGAACTCGAAGCGTTGAAAAAACAGATTGCAGCGGATGCGGAAACCCGCAAGGCGCAGCTCAACAAACTGGCGGACAAACTGATAAATCAACCCGCGCAGAGAGTGCAGACTCCGGCTCAGGAAATTCCCCAGGGGGAATTCATCGAACATACCGTGGAACCCGGAACCACGCTTTCCGCACTCTCCAAAGCATACGGCGTCACGGTTTCAGACATCAAAAAAGCCAACAGGCTTTCCAGCGACAATATCAGGGTCGGGCAGAAGCTTCTGATTCCAGCCAAACGATAACCAGCCACCGGAAGGTCCCCCATGCACCTGAATGCGAGTTTCCAACGGAGAATCACGCCTTTGCTGTTGTCACAGTTCTTCGGAGTGTTCAATGACAACGCATATAAGATGTTCGTCGTTCTCGCCGTATTCGGGGGCAGCGTCGATTATTTCCAGAATTCGGCATTTCTGTTCGTCCTGACCGTGGCTTATGTCCTGCCGTTCCTGCTTCTGGGCGGCCCGGCGGGAAATCTCTCCGACAAAATGCCGAAACGCAGCATCCTGATCCTGACGAAAGCCGCGGAATTCGCGGTCATGGTCCTCGGCACGGTCTGTTTCGTCCATACCGGAGACTGGGGGATTTTCCCATTGATGGCGGTCATGTTCCTGATGACGGCGCAGTCTTCCTTTTTCAGCCCGGCATTCAACGGCATTCTGCCTGAAACCTTTCCCGAACATGAACTTTCGCGCGCCAACGGCTATGTCGGAATGTTCACCTTCATAGCGGCGATCATCGGCGCAGGCAGTGCGCCGGTTCTATGGACCATATTCAAAAAGGACCTGATGGTCTGCGGAGAGCTGATGTGCCTCTTTTCGGTCTCCGGATTCTTCATTTCACTTCTGGTTCTGCCCGTTCCCCCGCAGAAAAGCAGGAAGAAGCAGAGTATCCTGAAAAGCATCCGGGCAGGCTGGAAAGCCGTCACGGAAAACCGCGGGATTTTCATTTCCGCACTCGGCGACACCTTTTTCGTATCCATCGGAGTCGCGATTCAGACTCTGATCATCATCTTTGCAAAGTTCACACTGGACTCCACCCCGATGGAATTGAGTGCGCTGCTTCTCGCGCCCGCCCTCGGCATGGGGATCGGCTGTTATCTCGCCGGGTTGCTCTCCGGCAATAAAATCGAGCTGGGGCTCGTTCCGTTCGGCGGGCTCGGCATTGCGCTGTTCCTGCCGCTTGCCGGTTACTTCCCCGGCTCCGCCGTTCCCGTCATCGAAAGATTCGGACTCGTTCTCCATCTCTGGGCGCTGCTTTACCTGCTGCTTGCCGGAATCGCCGGAGGGCTCTTCATCGTTCCGTTCCGCGCCTATTTCCAGCAACGGGTTTCGCCGCAGTCCCGCGGCGCTGCGCTGGCATTCAGCAATGTCCTCACGTTCGGCGGCGTATTGATTTCCAGTGCCGTCGTTTTCCTGCTGATTGCAGGCGCGGCAACGAATGTTCCGGGATTGCCGGCATGGGTTGACGCACTTGTCCGCCACATGCCCTCCTTCGCGCCGCCGACACTGTTCCTGGCGCTCTCGCTGATGACCCTTGTCTTTCTGTTCGCCATCATGCGTCTCATGCCGGATTTTCTGGTGCGGAGTTTCATTTTCCTGCTGACTCATACACTCTACCGCCTGAAAGTCACCGGAGAGGAGCGGATACCCGATCATGGTCCCGCTCTGCTGGTGTCGAACCATGCCTCGTTCGTGGACGGTTTCATGATCAGCGCATGCACCTCGCGGCGCATCCGGTTCCTGATGCACGAGGATTACTATCAGATACCTCTGCTGAATCCGTTTGCGCGCTTTGCCGGGTTCATCGAGGTTCCGCGCCTGAACCGCATCAAGAGCATGAGCAATATGATCGGGAACGTAAAGGACGCCTTGCGGCAAGGGGATATCGTATGCGTGTTCCCGGAAGGCAAGATCACGAGAAACGGCATTATGGACGAGTTCCGCGGCGGTTTCAAGGCGATGCTTCCGGATGACGTCCATGTCCCCGTGATTCCGGTCCGCATCGGCATGATATGGGGCAGTATTTTCAGCTATTACTACGGCAGGCTCAAACTCCGTTTCCCGAAAGAGCTCCCGCATCCGGTCACGATCTCTTTCGGCAAGCCGGTTCCGCATGGAATCACCGCCTACGAACTGCGCCAGACCATTTCCGAACTTGCGGCGGACACAGATATGACGCCGCGTCCCTCGGAACGCCCCCTGCACTATCAGATCGCCAGACATGCGAAGCTGACCCCGTTCCGCGTTCTCGCCTGCGATTACGGAGGGAGCGAAACGACCGCGTTCCAGTTCTATGTGCGTTCGGCAATTCTCAGCCGCAAAATCCGCGAACTTGTCGCGCCCGACTGCGAATATGTCGGCGTGATGATGCCGAACTGCACCGCGGCGGCAATCGCAACCGTCGCAGTCATGATGGCGGACAAGGTTCCCGCGATGATGAATTTCACTGCATCGCACGACGCAGTGCGCAGCGCCATTGACAAGGCATCCATTACTCACATCCTCACCAGCAGGAAATTTCTCTCGAAGATCAAAATGGAGCCGCTTCCGGAAATGGTGTTTCTGGAGGATATTGCGGCGGGAGTCACGCGCAGGGAAAAGATTCTGATGACTCTTGCGGCGGCGCTGCTTCCGCATCAGGAGTTCATGAATATTCTTTCCCCCGCCAGTCACAGGGATGTCATGCGGACCGCAGTCATCCTGTTTTCCAGCGGTTCCACGGGAATCCCGAAAGGAGTCATGCTTTCGCATCACAACTTCAACAGCGACATCCATTCATTCCTGAAAGTCATGAACTGGACGGACGGCGATTCCGTTCTCGGAAGCCTGCCGCTGTTCCACGCATTCGGGCTGAACACCTGCTTCTGGCTGCCTCTGATGATCGGCTGCAAAGTTGTCTACGTCACAAGCCCGCTCGACAGCGAGGCGGTCGGGAAAGCCGTGGAAAAATACCAGTTGACCATTCTGCTGGCGACGCCGACTTTCATGCAGAACTATATGCGGAAATGCAAACCGGAACAGTTCAAGTCCCTGCGTCTCGCCATCGCAGGCGCGGAGAAACTGCGGACGGACATCTCCGCAAAATTCGAGTATATTTCCAACGGCGAGCGCGTCCTCATTGAAGGTTACGGATGCACGGAACTTTCCCCGATCGTCGCAATCAACATCGGTTCCTCGGTGCTTGACCTGGGAAAACAGTACGGCAAAAAGGGAAGCATCGGCCCCGCCATGCCGGGCATCTGCGCGCGAATCGTCGATCCGGTAACACGTAAACCGCTGCCGCAGGATACCGAGGGGCTGCTGGTCATCAAAGGCCCGAATGTCATGCAGGGATATCTTGGAGAACCGGAGCTGACGGCGGAGGCGGTTCAGGACGGCTGGTACAACACCGGCGACATTGCACGCATCGACGGCGACGGCTACATCACGCTCTGCGGCAGGCTTTCCCGCTTCAGCAAAATCGGCGGCGAAATGGTTCCCCACGAGCTGGTGGAATGTGCGATCAACGAAATCATCGGAACGGATGAAAAAGTCGCCGCAGTCAGCAGCATTCCCGACCCGCAGAAAGGCGAGGCGCTGATCGTGCTTTACACGAAACTGCCTGTATCACCGGAAAAGATCATTGAGGAGATGCGTGCGTGCAAAATCACGAATCTCTGGATTCCGAAAGCGGCGAACTTCTACAGGATCGACGCCATTCCGATGCTTGGCAGCGGCAAACTGGATCTTGTCGCGCTGCGCGCCGAAGCGGACAAGATCGCAGCACAGGTTCAGAAGAATTCCTGATAAGAGAATCAGCGCACCGGCGTATAATTGATCTCGGAAGTCTCGTCCGTTGCCTCCAGCTTGAATATGACAGGGCGGAGCCCGTCGTTGCAGGAACAGATCGCCACACCGGGGACACGGATCCAGTCGCCGTAGTAGAACAGCCCTTTTTCCGCGCCGTGCGCAAGGGCAAACACATACTGGTAGATTGCTTTCCATGCCTCGTCGCAAAAGCCTTCCGGTTTGGCGTAATCCGCATAAAAGACCTGTCCCGCTTTCAGCATGGGACACGCCTGCAGACCTTCCACGCCGTATTCTTTTGCCAGTTCCGCATCCAAAGTTGTCTTCAATACCGTGATTCTGACTTTTTTCATATTCGACCTCCTGAATATTAATATAAACCGGGGAGAACATTTCTCAAGAAAAATGATATAAAAACAGAACCGCAGTTCCGTAAAAGCCGGTAACAGGCTTGACATCTTCCGCAATCCTTGCTATTTTTATAACGGAAAAGAAAACAGGCATAATACATGGAGGGAAACATGTCATTTTTCAAAGAAACTGCAGAACGTTATGAATCTGAACTTCTGAACTCGATTATCCCGTTCTGGGAGCAGCACAGCATTGACTCGGAATATGGAGGTTTTCTGACCTGTCTCGAACGCGACGGAACAGTTTACGACACGAACAAATACATGTGGATGCAGTGGCGCGAAGTCTATCTGTTCGCAGTGCTTTACAACTCCGCATTCTCGCAGAAACGCTATCTGGAATATGCGGACAACGGATTCGATTTTCTGACGCGTTCCGGCAAAAAACCGGATGGCAGCTACTACTTCTCTCTGAATCAGGCGGGAAGCCCCGTCTCCACCGAGATTCCCAACGGTGCCGAAATTTTTTCGGAAAGTTTTGCGGCAATCGCCTGCGCCGAACTTTACCGCGCGACAGGTAAAACCTGTTACCGGGACGAGGCTCTCCAATGCTGGAAAATCTACTGGAACAATGTCGGAAAATCGGAACAGAATCCGGTTCTTCCGGGCGGCACGCCTTATAAGAGATTCGGTCATTACATGATCGCGCTCAATGTCCTGCAGATCATGAAAACGGCGCTTCAGACGGATGAATTCAATCAGGAACTGGAATTCACGGCACGCATGGTCTTTGAGTTCTGCAACCCGGAATTCGGCATCATTCAGGAAAGAACCAAGGCGGACGGCTCGTTCGATCTGAATTCACCGGAGGGACGGCTCGCCAATCCGGGGCACGCACTGGAAAGCATGTGGTTCATGATGGAATATATTCGAGGCTCCGGCAAGAAGATCCTGCTCGACCGGACCTTGAAACTCACGGTCAACACGCTGCGCTACGGTTGGGACAAGGAACAGGGCGGCATCATTTCTTTCCGCGACGTTCTCGGCAAACCGCTTCCGGAAGACAGGCAGATGCAAAAGACATGGTGGCCGCAGAATGAAGCGGCAATCGCGGCGCTCTCCGCCTATGAAATGAGCGAAAACGAGGAGTTTCTTGAGTTCTTCCGCAAGATCGACGCATTTGCATGGAAATACCTGCGCGACACGGAATACCCGGAATGGTTCTCCTGCGTTGCGATCGACGGCAAACGGGTGCATACCTATAAAGGAAGCCGCTGGAAAGGCCTGTTCCATCTGCCGCGTTATCTGCTGAAATGCGCGGAGATCTGCCGCAGACTCGAATAAAAAACGGGACTGACGGAATCGGAACGGATTCCGAACCGTCATCAGGCATTCAGTGATTGACCGGATCAAAGTTGGCTTTCCAGATGCGGATTGCACGACTATAATCATTTCCCGCATAGAACATCGACAGCGGATTCTGAGCCACATGCCCGTCCGTATAAAGATGATTCGCCCGGTTGTTATGGACAAAACCCATCAGGACCTCATTCCCGGCGGAAAATCCGGGAATCTGGCTGACTGTGAAACGATGCGGATTGCTGCCGTATGTTTTCGGGCGCTCTCCGAGCGCAATCACCTGAGAGGGACGCCTGATCTTTTCCGGACGGATCACTCTTTCCGGCTCATCAAAACGGCCGCTGATGCCGTAAATACCGAATCCGCTCATGCCGTAGGCAAGATTGTAAGAAGGCAGACGCCCGTTCTCGCCTGCGGAATAAGTGAAGTTCTCCGTCTCGGGACAAAGCAGAAAACTTTTTGAAGTTACATCTTTGCTTAGATTTTTTACATCAAAGTATCCATCCCGCATCATACGGCTCCACCAGGCGGTAGACATCTTGCTCTCATCCTCCATGACCGGCCAGACCCAGAAGCCTGTATCATTGATATAATTCTGCATGGACAGCGCCATCTGTTTCTGATTATTTGCGCACGAGATGGCTTTTGCCTTGTCACGGGCGGCACTCAGCGCCGGCAGAAGCATTCCCGCCAGAATCGCTATGATTGCAATCACAATCAAGAGCTCTATCAGGGAAAAATTAACGGTTTTACGATGGCAAGACGGTAAAAACTTCATGGCAGCCTCCTTGAATATTATTTGTCATCCCACAACAGCATGACCGGCCACAGATGCGGGTTGTTGTAGGAGCCGGTGCCGTCCGGCGTCAACGTCAGACAACTCTTCACATTTCCTCCGGCGTCATCGCGGTCATTGACAAACAGCGAGAACCCGAACGCGCTTCCTTTCTTCAAACGGATCGGAAGAAGGTATTTCGCGGGGAATACCGCCTCATAGACGTATCCGCCGGCTGTGCGTGTGAACTTTGCAGGAATCTCCGGCTCGAAAGCCTTGTTGCGCGGAGCCGTCGTTCCCAGTGTCAGCTGAATATCCGGCTGGAGATTGCGCCAGACACGGGCGGAAGTTCCGGCAGCATCCGGGAACACGGCATAATCATAATCGTCACCGTCGAATCCGCGCGTCTTTTTCAGCCGGGCGTTGAGCAGGGTATCGAAAAAGATCTGCAACGAATCGTTATTCCAGCGTTTCTCGCCGGCGGCATATTCCTCGTGGAAGAAACGGTCGTCTCTGACATTCACCCGGATGTAAAGATTGTTCTCATCCCATGCAAGCTGGTAACTTCCGGAGAAATCCGCCTCCGGAACAGGTTTGACTTTATTGACAAACGGGACTTCCGGAATCCGGTTCCAATCCGGCGCTCCCGTAATTTTACGGCAGACGATTCCCTCGAATTCCAGCGTGTCGCTTAATTTCCGGTCGATCGTCACCGTGACCTTTTCTTTTGTCATCCGGTCGGCGCGCAGCACCTCAGGCAGAGCCTGTCCGATATTCTTCTTTTCATTCGGGGCAACCGCAACCTGTTCCACCTTCCCGTTTACAGTCATTTCCCCGCGGAACTCCCGCGACAGCAGATTGCTCAACTCAATATGGAAACGGTCCGGCGCAGTCGGGCGCATGGACATCTCCACGGGCAGTTGATCGCTTCCGCTGACGGGCACCGCTCCGGTAAACGCCTTTGCCATCTCCGCCAGTGTTCCCGGCCTGCCTCTGAAAAACATCGGGAACGGTCCAACGGCAAAACGCAGTCTTCCGTCCGCTCCGATCGCGGGACGGCGCGCGCCTTCCATAAAATCAAAAATCTCAGGCAGTCCCTTTCCGAAATCCGCAGAAGCGATCATCGCCGGAATCGCCCCGCTGTCCATTCTCGGATCATGGCTCCATACCGCCGCCACCGGACGCTTCTGCGCGTCTTCAAACAGATAACAGCGCACGTAGGGGGCAAAGCGGATATCCTGTCTGAAACGGGAATCTCCAAGCAGATGCGCCAGCGTGTTGACCGCTTTCTGCATGGCGAACGGCGTCAGGCTGATATCCATGCCGAATGTCCTTGAACTAACCAGCGCCAGCGTAACAAACGAAACTCTGTCGCCGTATTTCAGAGCCGCCAGCCATGTTCGCGCATCATGAGCCGCGCTGATCTTCTCGGTCCAGCCCATGTCATAGGAAAGCGGGCCGTACATCCAGTTGTTGATTCCGTTCCACTGGGACTTGTAAAGCCCCCACTGCGGAACGCTGTAAAGATTATAATAACCGCCTTCCGGCAGGAAAAGCTGTTTTCCCTCATAACCGTACTGATCCATGATTTTCAGAATGGAATCGAGATCGGAGTCCAGATCGGGGTTTTCCGGCGACTCTCTGTAAATATGAATTGCCAGCAAATCGAATTTTACACGGCCGTCAACAGCCTTCAGGAAACGTTCCAGAGAATGGATTCCGCTCTGCGGCGAGGCATTGCAGGGAATCTGCCCGCCGACCACCTGCGCTTCGGGATTGGCTTTCTTCACGGCATTGTAAAATGCGATCTGCAATGTTACGTATTTGCTGAATTCCTCATCCGATGCGGAAAGCCCGGCAAACGCAGGAGCCGCCGCGTCGTCTTCTCCGCCCATCGACCAGCGTTTGACCCATGGAAACGCCTTGACTCTTGCCTGCACCGCGGCATCGAAACGTTTCAGGTAATCTTCCGTCAGTTTTCCATCAGGATTCTCATCGCGGAAATCTTTGATCAGAGGCTCCACACGGTCATGCGCCCTGTTCATGGCGGCATTGGGGTAGATCCAGAAATGGCTCCGGTTCGTTTTTCCGCGCGTGCACATTGCCGTATGGGAAATATCCATGCCGAATTTCCGGTACATATCGGCGGTTTCCTTGAATTCCTGGTGAAACCAGCCCTTGCCGCCCATGCCGAGCTGTCTGCACCGCTGAAGTATTGCGGGGAAATCCGCCTGCGAGGAAAGATAGTTGTAATCAATACAGAACAGATTTTTCAGGCGGTGGGTATTGTTCATGAAGTCCATGACGGAAAAGCGGTGGAAATCATAAGTTTTCCTGCCGTTTTCCAGTTCATAATCTGTTCGGACGACAAAAACGCCGCGGTCCGTCCTCAGGTCCGGCAGCCCGATCTCGCTGCCGTCCTGAAATGTAAACTCTTTCCGATAAATTACGTTGCCGAAAAAATCCATTACGGAAAGTTTTCCTTTCCCGGGAGCTTCGGCAGAAACCTTCAAACGAGCCTGCAAAGGTCTGCCCGTTTCAACGAAATGATCCTCCGCCGAAGTAAGCAGAGCCGATTCCACCGGACGGTTCACATAAGCGGTGGCGACGGAACCGCGTTCCAACTGCATTCCGTCAATCCATACCTCGCCGTCGCCGGTCGGAGAAGTCACGTTCATACTGAAAACCAGCGGCATGTCGAAAGGCACCTTGACAGGCAGGACGATTCTCCGCCATTCTCCGCCGACCTCAGTCCTGGTTTTCGCCAGAGCGATCCAGCGGTCCCCGCCCCGTTTTACATCTTCGGGCATACAGGTTTTCGCCGCCCACACAGAAATATCCTGTCCTTTCCTGTTTCCCTTTACATAACAGCTGAAAACATAATCGCCCGGTTCCACCGGCACCGGAAAAATGCTGACGTCTCCCGCCTCGTAAATTCCCCGCCAGTCGCCGCGCCGATCCTTGCTCCAGCTGCTCAGGCGCAGGCTGTGTTTCCCGAATTTCGCAACTCCGCCGTCAATCACCGGAGCTCCTTTCTCCCATTTTTCAGGAGTTCCGGCAAACCCCTGGTAAGTGATCCAGCAGGCATTGTCGGAGCCTTGCTCGAATGAGGGATTCATCAGAAGATTTCCGGACGCATCGCGGTCATAAACCGTCAATGCCTCCAGCTTCTGCCAATCCTGCCCGGCATAAGTTTTGCCGCTTTCGACCACGGTGCCGCGGCGCAGATCAAGTTTGAACTTGATCGTGCGTCCCGCCTCCCGCAGAGGGCGGAACTGGACATTGAAACGGTTCAAACCGGTAAACGCATTGATGAAGGCTCTGGAAACGGGAATCACTGAAAAAAGATACTCCGGGCGGTCATCGAAGAAATTCATCGCATCAATCTTCTGCCATGTGGAAAACAACCGCTTTCCGCTATCCACAGGAATGACGAAACGTTCTTTCTTTTTTCCCATCTGATATTCAAACACATGCCCTTGCGCAACTTTCTGCGGAATACTCAGGAAAAGACTCTCATCGCCGATCAGCACGCTGTCCTCCGACGCCGTCTCCACCTTCAGTTCAACTTCCAGAACCCCGTCCGGCAGCAGACGCGCCGCCTGTAAAAATTTTGCGCTCCGCTTTCCGTCCGGCGTCAGTTTGCACGTTCCGCGCAATTCAAATGTATTATTGGCGAACTTGACCGGTTCCAGCTGAAAGAATGCCTTGCTGCCGCTTGAGACAAAACCGCCGTTCTGCAATTTGAAGGAATTATTGATGACGAAGATTTCTTCTCCTCCGATCAGCATCCGCCAGCTTCCGTTTTCCGTGATTTCCAGGGAACGGCTGCCGGAAATGATCCGGTTCCCCTTGATTTCAGGAGTGAAATCACGAATTTCCTTTTTTTCCGTTTTTGCGGCGAACGGCGCCGGCGTCACCTGATCGCTGGGCAGTTCCGCGGCGCATACGCTCAATCCCAACGCCAGCAGAACTCCCCCCGTCAACATTGATTTTTTCATCATCTGCATTTTCCTTACCTGTTATTCAACTGTTTTCAGTCTGCAATCCTGTTGTCATCATTGATTCATCAGATAATTTCTGATCGTTTCCGCCTGCCTCGGCCACTTTTTGATTTCCCGGTCTCCAAGAATCACGACTCCTTCGATCAGTCCCGCCGTCAGGTATTCGCGTGCCTTGTCCAGCTCATAAATCAGCAGTTCCGGAGGCGTGCCGGCATCGCTCCGACCGTAATCATGAAGAAAAACCCCCAGCAGAATCGGCTTTCCGGGCAAACTCAGGCGACAAAGCTCAATGGTCTCATCGAAACGCAGAATCTGGTCCTTGCTCCAGATATAAAGATTGATTCCGTCAACATAAGGCAGAACATAGCGGAAATCCTTATGATTATGGATAAAATCATGCTCGTAGGCGACACACCACATCTTCAGTTCCGGATTATATTTCTTCAGGGCTCTGGCGCGTGCTTCGAATTTCTCCGGCAGAATGACTTTGTCATAATCAATCATGACATCATCGCACATGGCGCCGGTGATATTCGGATATTTCAGGGAAAGCCTGCTGAGATATTCCGCATTTTCCTCGTCCGAAGCATACGGCACATCATCCACTCTGGTGCGGCAATTCGTATTGATTTGGCAGATCATTCTTTTATACTTGCTGTGAATGCCGAGCATCTTTTCCGTGGTGGGACCGTAAACATATACCACATTTTCAGCATTGAAATAATCCGCGCCTCTGATCAGGGTGTCCTCCGCCATCGTTCCTCCCCATGCAGGAGTGGGACCGCCCCAGACCCAGAGATTATCTCCGCCCAGTTTGACAAATCCGGTGGTGTCAAGTTTCGGCGCGGAGGCAAGAACTTTCAGGATAACTTCATTGAAAGCCGAATTTTCAGGTTCGATTTCTCCGACCCATTCCATATCGAACGGAGTGATCAGCGGATCATCCTCAACGTATCCCGGCGGACGCGGCGCCGCGGTTGCCGAACGAAGAACAGTTCTCCTTTTCCTGATCTCCTTCTTTTTTTCATTCAGCCGTTCTGCCGCCAGACTCAATTCATGAAGCTGGTCCCCCGTCGGTGCAAATTTTACCACATCCATTTTCCACTCCTCTCAGTGAATACTCTCTATCTTACTTATTCAGCCTGAATGACTGAATTCGCCACAATCTCGCCGATTGCCTGATGTCCGGCGGCATTCGGATGAAGCAGATCCGCCAGAAGGCCCGCGACTTTCTCTCTGCCGAGAGCGCGCATCGCTCCGTAAAGATCACAGACCGGCAGGCCGCGTCTGTTTCCAATTTCTTTCACTGCATCCGCATAATCGTCCATCATATCCCAGCGGTAATATTTTCCGGGAACCGCATTGATCAGCAGAATCGCGCTTCTGCCCTGTGTCTTTGCAATCAGACGGCCGATATACTCATTGAATTGCATCGCATACGATGCGCAGCTTTTTCCGGTGCTCTTATCATTTGTCCCGATCAGAATCGTAATCAAATCCGGCGGGGTGTTCCCGATATCGCGTTCCATCCAGTTCAGAAGATCAATCAGGGTGGCTCCGCCGACGGCATGTGCAGACACGGTGATCCTGTCATTCCGGAACTGTTCCCTCAGTTTTTTCTGCATGACCGCACTGTAGGATTCGGCCTGCGGGCTGCGGAGTCGCGCGCCTGCCGTGATGGAGTCTCCGACCGATACAACAGTTACGGTTTTTCCCTCCTCCATGTGCTTCACGACATCCTGTATTGCCCGCGCCTTCCCGTTATGATCCGCATACTTCGTCGCCGCATCTTCGACCAGCCTGACATCCGCGATGCTGTATTGATGCGCGGCAACCGGCGCATTGAAATATCCGATTTTCCATTTATTGCCGATCCCGAGAAAATCAATGCCCCCGGGAGTCAGCCCGCCCCTGCCGCTGATT
>ENA-OROD01001063-OROD01001063.1-human-gut-metagenome-genome-assembly--contig:-NODE-1063-length-23549-cov-4.212224_pt1 | contig 23549 bp, 25 predicted proteins | sample MGYA00242123_ERZ509038 | MGnify/ENA primary metagenome ERZ509038 (study PRJEB26280, sample SAMEA2338719) | human gut metagenome | biome: human gut; feature: human-associated habitat; material: faeces... | reverse complement strand
ATCCATCCTCCCGGATTTCGAAGGCATAGCTCATATTTTCTGTACTGCCCAGGAAAAGTCTTCCGTTTCGATGAATTGAAAATGGCATTTCGGACACTCCTTGCTGTTCTGCTTTTCTTTTATTATAGCACGAAAACGAAATTCCGGGTCTGTCAGGGCGGACAAAAAAATATCGTTTTTCAGCCATTTGATTTTTTTCATTCTTATGCTATTATACGTATTATGGGCATTCCTTTTTATCTTTTTCTGGAAAAACATCGTCGGGAACTGAACGACGGGGGCATCCTTCCGGTCCGTTCACTTGCCTATCACGAAGAGCATCCGTATCCGGAACTTCAGGTGGTTGGCGGAGTGCAGATCTGCTGTCGGCTCCGGGGCGATTCCGAACGGTGCGGAATGGAGATCAACGGGAAAAGTTTTTCCGTGCGCTATCCACATCTTCTGATAAAACGTCCGAATGAAGTCCACCGGATTACCAGCGGGAAGTGGTCGAGTGCGTTTTACGTGGCCTATTCGCCGGAGGTTCTTGAAGAGATCCGGCGCATCGGATTCGAAGATTCCTTCACGGTCTGTGAACTGCCGGACTCCCGTGAGTTAAGCGCCCTGTTTCTGCGGTTTCAGGAGTTTGCCGGCTGTTCGGAGGAGTTCGGCATGGCAGACCGGATTGACCTGCTCGCCCTTCAGATGATGCGGGAACTGCTTCTGATCCGGAAACGCTCCGGAATTCCTTTGGCTATGGCGGACAGGAAAATCCGCGAAATTGCGTCGTTCCTTCGAATGAACTTTCTGAAGGAGAACGACTTGGATCAGATAGCCCGTCGATTTGGTTTTTCCCGTCGGAACTTTTCCCGTCATTGGGAAAAGTCCGGCTATCCGCCGCCGGCCCGCTTTCTTTTCATCCTCCGGATGGAGGAGGCGAAACGACTTCTGGCAGAGACATCGACTCCCATCTGGAAAATTGCGGAACACCTTCATTATCAGCAGAGTGCATGGTTCTGTTTTGCCTTCCGCCGCTATGTTGGAGAAACCCCTTTGCACTATCGGAGACGTTTCCGAAAGTAACGCCGGGGAAAGCGGTCGCACAGGGTTTCGACGGACGATATTTTTCCGAATATCGGGCGGATCAGCGGAAGATCACTTTTCCTGCGTCCGTTTCTGTTTTTTTTCTTTGATCTCACCAGTCGCAGACGGCGCCGTCTTTGCGGAACAAGCGGGGAATGCGGACGCTGATTTTCGGATGTCTGCGGCAGAGATCTTCATTCAGTTCGATCCCCCAGCCGGGCTTGTCGGGAAGATTCAGAAATCCGTCCCGGACTTGAAGAGGTTCAGAGATCACCTCGTTCCGCCAGTCGTTGAGGTGCAGTCGCTCCTGAATGAGAAAATTGGGTGCGACGGCATCCAGATGCGCGGAAATCACAGTCAGAACCGGACTCATTGGACAGTGCGGGGCAACAAATGCAGAGAAACAATCCGCCAGCACCGCGATTTTATAGGCCTCCAGAAAACCGTTGCAGTGAGCAAGATCCGGCTGGACAATCCGAACCGCGTCCAGTTCCAGAAGTTTCCGGTATTCCCAGCGGGACTCCAGACGTTCGCCGGCAGCGACCGGAATCCGGATCCGGTGCGCCACCCGTGCCATGGCCTTTTCATCGACCTGCGCGCCCTTGAGCGCTCCGGCGTTCATGCCGGGCATCATGGCCGCGATCTCGTCGAGCGATCCCATGTTTTTCAGCTGGGAAAGCTGATCGTAGAAGTCGGAAAGGGTGAATTTATTGCTCTTGAGTTTCTGTTCAAGTTCGGCAGCCTTCTTTGCATCGAACGCAGCCTCTGCCTTTTCAATCAGCGTGAGCATATCGCCCATGCCGAGAATGCGTGAGGCCATGCGGCCGGGATGGAAGGGCTCGATCTGGTCAAGCTTTTCGCCGGTGCCGATGAACTTGATGGGCTTACCGGTCACAGCCTTGATAGAGAGCGCTGCGCCGCCTCTGGCATCGCCGTCAAGCTTGGAGAGCATAACGCCGGTGATATCGAGATACTCGTCAAAGGTCTTTGCTGCGCTGACAGCGTCCTGGCCGGTCATTGCGTCAACCACGAGCAGAATTTCATCCGGGTTGACCGCGGCCTTGACGGCCTTGAGTTCGTCCATGAGTGTCTCATCGACGTGCAGGCGGCCTGCGGTGTCAAGGAAAACCATGTCGTTACCGTGGCGCACGGCATGGGCAATGGCAGCTTTTGCAATGTCCACCGGGTTCGTCTGGCCCATTTCAAAAACAGGAATGCCAAGCTGTCCGCCGACGACCTGCAGCTGTTTGATGGCTGCGGGCCGGTAAATGTCGCAGGCCGCGAGCAGCGGGTTTTTATTCTGCTTTTTGAACAGACCTGCCAGCTTCGCGCCGTTGGTCGTCTTGCCTGCGCCCTGCAGGCCGACCAGCATCACGACGGTCGGCGGCTGGGACGCGATCTTGATCTTCTGGTTCTCGCTGCCCATGAGCGCGGTCAGTTCCTCATTGACGATCTTGACGATCATCTGCGCGGGCGTGAGGCTTTCGAGTACGTCCGCACCAACACAGCGCTCGGTTGTCTTTTTGATGAAGTCCTTGACGACCTTGTAGTTGACGTCGGCCTCGAGCAGCGCCAGACGGATCTCGCGCATGGATTCCTTGACGTCGGACTCAGACAGGCGGCCCTTGCCGCGCAGCTTTTTGAACGCATTCGAGAGTTTTTCAGTTAAGCCTTCAAATGCCATGTATTACTCCTTTATCTCCCGCACGGCGCGCAGGATCGCGCCGGCCTGCGGCGCAGCCTCCGGGACGGACGCAAGCGCCTGCGCATTCTGTGTGATTGTGTCCAGTGCTTTTTGCAGCAGCCGGTCACGCGCGATGCAGCCAAGCGATCGCTCATAGCCCTCGAGCAGTTCTTCGGCGCGGGCAAGCGTATCGTGGACGCCCTGCCGGCTGATCCCGGCTGCGGATGCGATCTCGCTGAGAGAATAATCCTGATTATAATAGAGGTCAAATAATCCGCGCTGCTTTTCAGTGAGCAGTTCGCCATAATAGTCGTACAGCAGCGTCATGGTGAGCGCATCGGACCGCATGGCAAGACCTCCAGATCAATCGTTCCGGTATACTATACAGGATTTTGCCTTGGCTGTCAAGTGTTTTTCCTTGACAGCACTTCAAAAAAGTCTGCTTATGCGCGATATGCACTTACCCCGCAGGGACAATCATGCTGTCCGCCCGATGGGCAAGCATTCCCGGCAACCCCAGCGAAGCGTTTGCGCTTTGGAAAGGAGGAAACAGGCGCAGAGGATAAGAGGCTTCGCGCACAGCGCAGAAAATATTTCTCCTTCTCGCGCTCTTTACTTTTTTCCCGCTTCATGTTAACATAATGCTCATCCCCTTTTACTCTCATTTTCCCCTCGAAAGGAGCCTCAAACCATGAAAAACAAGCTGAAGCAGATCGCTGCATCGATACTGACGCTGGCGCTGCTGGCCGTGCCGGTTCTGGCTGCGGCAGAGTCTGTCGGGAGCAATTCTCTGAATGTGGCAGACGGAACCGTCTATACATACAGCACCCAGGCTGTCACCTCCGATTCCGGCAAGCAGACCAATCTGCACGAGAACATCTTTACCTATAAAAAAGAGGCGCAGGTGCGTCCCGTCGTCGCCTTCGGCACAACGCTCTATGGCACCAGCCCCATGAACAAGACCATCAAGACACTTGAGGAACAGGGCTACAGCATGGTCGCGGGAATCAACGGCTCGTTCTTCGACCGCTCGACCGGCATCCCCTACGGCATCGTCATTACAAACAGCATTCTGCGTTCCGGTGGCTCGGCCAATGCGGTCGGCTTTCTGTCCGATGGCTCCGCGCTCATCGGCGACCCGACCGTCGCCGTCACGCTGGACTACGGCGCGGATACACCGCTGGTGCTCAACTATAATAAGGCCATGACGGTGCAGAACGGCGTGCTCCTGTATTCGCAGGACTACGACACCCGCACCAAGAATACCATCGATGGTTATCACGTCATCGTCCGCCCGGTCGGTTCCCGCGCGGCAGAACTGCGTCTCGGGCAGTCGCTGACCGTTGAGGTCACCGGCATGGTGGAGGATACAAAGTCCTGTTCCATCCCGGAGGACGGCTTCCTGCTTGCCATTGCAAACGACACCGCCTATAAAAGCGCACTTGCCGCGCTCAAGGGCATGGTCATGGGCCAGCAGATGACCATACAGGTTACATGCGCCTCCGGCTGGGAGAATGTGACCTCCGCCTGCGGCGGCGGCGACATGCTCGTTGAAAACGGGCAGGTCTGCACGGACTTTACGCTCGATTCCGCAAAGAAAATGGCCGCCCGCACGGCCATCGGCGTCACGAACGACGGCTCGCTCATTCTGTATACCTGCGACGAGGCAGGCAATTCCGACGGACTGACGCTTGCGCAGCTTGCCGAGCGGATGCTTGCGCTCGGCTGCCGGACAGCGCTGAACCTCGACGGCGGCGGCTCGACCGCCGCAGGCGTCACCTACCCCGGCTACGCTTCCGGTGCGACGGCGAACGTGCCGTCTGACGGCAAACTGCGCGAATGCGCGAACTTCATCTTCCTCGTTCGTCAGAAGCAGGACGCGGGCACGGCCTCGAAGCTGTATCTGTATCCCTTCGGCGGCTACGCACTGCCTGGCGCAAAGATCAGTCTGACCGTCAAGGCTGCTGACAGCAGCTACATGGCAGCTGCCGTTCCGACAAACGTGACCTTCGGCGGCACAAACGTCACGCAGACCTCTGGCAGCACCGTGACGGTCGAGCCCGGCGCACGCGGCGCAGCGACTGTCACCGCAACGACAGGCAGCCTGCGCGCAAACGCGACATTTACAATCCCCACCGCACCGACCTCCATCACCATCAAGCACGAAGGCAAGAACACGCCGCTGACGGCGCTGCATGTGGCGGGCGGCAGCAAGACAGACCTGACGGCAACGGCATGGTACTACGGCAATCAGGTCTATTCCGCCGATGAAAGCTTTAGTTGGGCCGTGACGGGCGGAATTGGAGAGATCGACGAAAGTGGTGTCTTCTCCGCTGCCAAGACCGGTTCGGACCTGAACGGCACGATCACCGTCTCCTATGGGGAAACGTCGTTTGCCCTCAAGGTCACGGTCGGCTCTTCGCAGCCGTTTGCCGACACAAAAGGCCACTGGGCCGAAAGCTACATCACGGACCTCTATTATGCAGGCACGCTACAGGGCTCCACAAAGGACGGCAAACTCTATTACCGCCCCGATGCCAGCATGACGCGGCAGGAGTTCATCGTCGCCATGATGCGCTATCTCGGCACGGATCTGAGCGCGTATCAGACCGTTTCGCTCCCGTTCTCCGACAGCAGTTCGATCGCAGACTGGGCAAAATCCGCAATGCAGGCGGCCTATTCGCTCGGCTATCTCACGGGTTCCAAAACAAACGGCCAGCTTCTGGCTAAGCCCGGCGCGACAATTTCACGTCAGGAGGCCATGACGATCCTCTCGCGCACAAAGGACTTCCCCGAAGCTGATCTTAACACGCTCTCCGCTTTCTCCGACAGCGGAAAGATTGCTGACTGGGCAAAAACTGCACTTGCGCAGATGGCGCAGCAGAAGATCATCAGCGGCTCAAAGGGCAAGCTGAACCCCACCGGCAAGGTCACGCGCGCGGAGGTCGCAAAAATGCTCTATATGCTCTCGGAACTGTAAGGCCGGGAATTTGATGCAGGCGTTCTGTATATATACAGGACGCTTGCATATTTATTTTTGTGCATGCGCACGCTTTTTTGCGAAATTGTGCAATCTGCCGCTTTTAAGGACACACATTCCAATAGAGTTGTATGGTTTTTTATTCATTTTCCCTTGACATTATGCGCTTCGTGTGTATAATTATGAGCATACAAAATAACACAGACGACGCACAGCGCGTCACAGGAGGAACTGAATATGAAAAAGTATCTTGCACTGCTGCTTGCAGCCATTATGGCGCTGAGCCTTGCGGCCTGCGCTTCCACCTCTAAGACCGAAGAGACCGCCTCCGCCAAGCTGACCATGGCGACTGAGGCCACCTTCCCGCCGTATGAATACTATGACGGCGACGCCATCGTCGGCATCGACGTGGAAGTCGCGCAGGCCATCGCCGAAAAGCTTGGCATGGAACTGGAAGTCACCGACATCGCGTTCGACTCCATCATCCCCGGCATCCAGACCGGCAAGTATGACATGGGCATGGCCGGTATGACCGTAACGGACGAGCGCAAAGAACAGGTCAACTTCTCCGATTCCTACGCCACAGGCGTGCAGGTCGTCATCGTCAAGGACGACAGTCCCATCACCTCGGTCGATGATCTGTTCGCGGACGGCGCCAGCACTGTCGTCGGCACGCAGGCAGGCACCACGGGCTTTATCTATGCCACGTCCGACATTGAAGACGTCGGTCTTGGCACCGTCAAGTCCTTCGGCAAGACGACCGACGCCGTCGAAGCCCTGAAGAACGGGCAGGTTGACTGCGTCATTCTCGACAATGAGCCTGCGAAGGCGCTGGTCGCGGCCAACGAAGGCCTGCACATCCTCGACACCGAATATGCCGTTGAGGATTATGCCATTGCCATCGCCAAGGAAAACACCGACCTGCTGGAGAAGGTCAACAAGGCGCTGTCCGAATTGACCGCCGACGGCACGCTGCAGTCCATCGTTGACAAGTACATCGGCAAATAAAAATTCAATCTGTATCTTCGCAACGGGACGGAGCGATGCTCCGCCCCGCTGCTTCGCGCAATACGACTTTATAGAAAAGAGGGAGCGCTTCGCCCATGACAGAATGGTTTCGGACATGGATTGCAAAGGTCGCCAAGGACTTTGTCACCTGCTTCATCACCAAAGATCGCTGGAAATATATCGTAAAGGGTCTGGGCAATACGCTCCAGATCGCGCTGGCCGCCGTGCTGCTCGGTATCCTGATCGGCACGATCGTCGCCATTATCCGCTCGACGCACGACAAGACGCATGAAACCATGCGTCCCGGCCCCGGCCGGACGCTTCTGAACATCGCAAACTGGCTCTGCAAAGTCTATCTGACCGTCATCCGCGGTACACCTGCAATGATCCAGATTCTCATCATGTTCTTCGTCGTCTTCTCCACCGCGCGCAACGGTACGCCCGTCGCCATGCTGACATTCGGCATCAACTCCGGCGCTTACGTCGCCGAGATCATCCGCGGCGGCATCATGGCTGTCGATGAAGGACAGAATGAGGCAGGCCGGTCGCTCGGCCTCAACTTTGCGCAGACGATGCTCTATATCATCATCCCGCAGGCGCTCAAAAACGTGCTGCCCGCGCTGGCGAATGAGTTTATCGTGCTGCTGAAGGAAACGTCTGTCGCCTGCTATGTGGCCGTCAACGATCTGACCAAGGGCGGCGAGATCATCCGTTCGCAGACCTACATTCAGGCTATGCCGCTGTTGATCGTCGCGGCTCTGTACCTCATCATGGTTGTGTTCTTCTCGCATCTGGTAAGCAAGCTGGAAAGGAGGCTGCGCAGCAGTGACCACTGACGTTCTGATTCAGGTTCATGACCTGAAAAAGCATTTTACCGGCGCGTCCGCCATCAAGGCGCTCGACGGCGTTTCGGTCGATATCAAGCGGGGCGAGGTTGTTGTCGTAATCGGCCCGTCCGGCTCTGGTAAGTCCACATTTCTGCGATGCCTCAATCTGCTGGAGGTCCCGACGGGTGGGCAGATTTTGTTCAATGGCGTCGATATCACTGACAAAAGCTGCAACATCAACCTCCATCGGCAGAAGATGGGCATGGTGTTCCAGCATTTCAATCTTTTCCCACACATGACCATCCTGCGAAACATGACTCTCGCGCCCGTGAAACTCCTGCATAAATCGCAGGAGGCGGCGGACGCGCAGGCGCTGAAGCTTTTGCAGCGCGTCGGCCTCGGCGACCGAGGAAATGCGTACCCCGCGCAGCTGTCCGGCGGACAGAAGCAGCGCGTGGCCATTGTCCGCGCGCTTATGATGGAGCCGGAGGTCATGCTCTTCGATGAGCCGACAAGCGCGCTCGACCCCATTTCGACCTCCAAGATCGAAGAACTTGCCACGAATCTGAAAGAGCAGTACACCATCATCATCGTCACGCATAACATGCAGCAGGCACTGCGCATTTCGGACAAAACAGCATTTTTCCTGCTGGGCGAACTCATCGAATACGATGATACCCAGAAGCTGTTCTATCAGCCGAAGGAGAAGCGCACCGAGGATTACATCACCGGGAGGTTCGGATAATGAGAAGTAAATTTGACCAGCAGCTTGCCTTACTCAACGATGAGTTGACACAGATGGGCGAAACGTGCGCGAAAGCCATCTGCCTTGCCGCACAGGCGCTGGAGGAGCAGAACGCATCAACCGCCGCACCGGTCGCCGAACTGGAGGAACAGACAAACGAGCAGGAACGGAGCATTGAAGCCCTGTGCCTGAAGCTGCTTTTGCAGCAGCAGCCGGTCGCGCGTGATCTGCGGCAGATTTCGGCAGCACTCAAAATGATCACGGATATGGAACGCATTGGCGATCAGGCAGCGGATATCGCGGAAATCATCCCGTTTTTCCTCAGCCACAATACATTCGACTGCACACTTGTCTGCCGCATGGCACAGCAGGCCAGTTCCATGGTCACGCAGAGCGTAGACGCGTTTGTCCGGCGCGATGTTGATTTGGCTCGCTCGATTGCAAAACAGGACGATCTGGTCGATGAGGATTTTTCCAATGTCAAGCATGCATTGATATCCGCGATTGCCCGCGAACCCGGCCAGGGTGAGGTTGCACTGGATTTGCTGATGATTGCGAAGTATTTCGAGCGCATCGGCGACCACGCGGTCAACCTGTCCGAGTGGGTGGAATTCTCCGTCACCGGCGTGCACAAGCACGACGGCGTGGAATACGAATAACCCCCTTATGCAAAAAGCTGCAGGCCCCTTTCCGGGCTTGCGGCTTTTTGCTGCGTGTATTATAATCAATACAGAAAAAGGAGGACTGCCTATGGAATATTCGCTCATCCGGCTCACGGACAGGCCGGAATTGAAAGCGCAGGCCGCCGCGTGGTTCCACGCGAAATGGGGCGTGCCGGAGCAGGCGTATCTGGATAGCATGGATGATGCGCTGCGTGAGGCAGGCCCTGTGCCGCAGTGGTATCTGGTGCTGGAGAGTTCGCGCATCATCGGCGGCATGGGCGTGATTGAAAACGACTTTCATGACCGCAAAGGCCTGACGCCGAACGTCTGCGCTGTCTATACCGAGCCGGATCGCCGCTGCCGCGGCATTGCGGGCGCGCTTTTACAGTTCGTCTGCCGGGATATGCACGAAAAAGGCATCGATACACTCTATCTGCTGACCGACCACACCGGCTTCTACGAGCGCTATGGCTGGAACTTTTTCTGCATGGCCCAGGGCGACGGAGAAGAAGTTCTGTCGAGGATGTATGTGCACCGATACCAGGAATGAGGCTGCTTATGAAAAAAGTCAGAATCACGGTCATGAAGATGGCCTGCTATCCTGATCTGATGGCGCAATATGAAAACCCGATGGAGCATCCGTGTGACATGACACTTGGGCAAGTGTTTGTGGCGGACGGGTGGACCCGACCGGAGGGGCTTTGCCTGAGCGCATGGGAGAGCATGTCACCGTTTGTGCTGGCATTGGCCAGCGGCTGGGAAAATCTTTATGACGGATGGATGAAAAATCCGCGCTCTGCCATGATCTCCTGCAACGACGGCTTCCGGCCCGTGAGTTTTTTATTGGAAACGCTCGACGCTTGACAGCTTTGCTATACTGAAAACAGAATATGAAACAGGAGGTTTTTCTCATGGGTAAAACACTTGTCGCTTATTTTTCCGCGTCCGGCGTGACAAAAAAGCTGGCGCAGACGCTGGCGGACGCTATCGGTGCCGATCTGTTTGCGATTGAACCGAAGGTTCCCTACACAAAGGCCGATCTCAACTGGATGGACAAGCAGTCCCGCAGCACGATCGAGATGCAGAATCCCGCATCCCGCCCCGAAATCGCAGGCGTCTGCAAAAACATTGCAGACTATGACACCGTCTTCGTCGGCTTCCCCATCTGGTGGTATGTTGCGCCGACCATCGTCAATACGTTTTTGGAAAGCTGTGATCTGACCGGCAAGACCGTTGTTCCGTTCGCCACCTCCGGCGGCAGCGGCATGGGCGGCACAAACAAGGCCCTCGCGCCCAGCTGCAAGGGTGCGCGTCTGGTCGAAGGCAAGGTCTTCCGAAGCAGCACGAGCACGGATACCCTGCGCGAATGGGTCAAGACACTGAAATAAGCCGCATATATAAAACCAGCCCCCGCTGCGGCGGAGGCTGGTTTTGCGTATGCTGCAATTTCTCTGGTTTGGTTGTAGGGGCAGTACGTTTTTGTATCGTTTCATAAAAAATAGGCTTCTGGATTATCAGGTGTTGCGGAATCGTGCCAAGAAATCCTTTGTCTGCTGGCACTGCGGGTCGCCGAAGAGGGCCTCGGGAGCGCCCTGTTCCAGGATTACGCCCTCGTGCATGAACACGACGCGCTGGCTCACATCGCGGGCGAACGCCATCTCGTGCGTCACGACAAGCATCGTCATGCCCTCGTGCGCAAGATCCTGCATGACAGAGAGCACCTCGCCGACCATTTCCGGGTCAAGCGCGCTTGTCGGCTCGTCGAACAGGAGCACCTCGGGGTCCATCGCAAGTGCGCGCGCAATGGCGACACGCTGCTTCTGACCGCCGGAAAGCTGGCGCGGCTTGGCGTTGACATAGGGCGCCATGCCGACCTTTTCCAGATACCGCATGGCCTGCTCCTGCGCTTCCGCCTTGCTCCGGCCGAGCACCTTCATCTGGCCGACCATGCAGTTTTTCAGAACCGTCATATTATTGAACAGGTTGAACGACTGGAAGACCATGCCGACATGAGAGCGATATTTCGCGGCGTTGACGCTTTTTCCGGTGACATTTTTATCGTGGTAGAGGATCTCACCGCTCGTCGGCGTTTCCAGCAGATTGATGCAGCGCAGCAGCGTCGATTTGCCGGAGCCGGACGCGCCGATAATGGAGATCACGTCGCCTTTTTTGACGTCGAAGTCAATGTCGCGCAGGACCTCGTGCGTACCGAAGGACTTGCTTAAATGCCGGATTGCAAGAATGTTGTCTGCCATATCAGCGCTCCCCCCTGCTGCGTCCGAATTTAAGTTCCTGCTCCGTGCGCTCGCGGAACTCCTTGCTCTGCTCGTCATAGTTGCTGCCGCGCTTCGGGTGCGAATACGTCCCGGCTGTCATGGTCAGCGGATCCTCCTGCACGAGTTCGTAGCTGTCGGAGCCGTCCATCAGTTTTTCGACCAGCCGCAGAATGCCGGAGGCAATCAGCGTCATAGCAAGATAGCCCGCCATTTCGATCACAGCGGACGGGAAATATTTATTGTTGATGCCGACGATATAGCGGTGCGAGGCAAAGAACTCCGTAAAGCCGATGATGAACATAACGGAGGTGTCCTTCACGTTGATGATATAGTTATTGCCGATCTGGGGCAGGATATTGCGGATGGCCTGCGGCAGAATGACGCTCGTCATGGTCTGGAAATGCGTCATGCCGATGGCCTTCGCGCCCTCAGTCTGGCCGGGGTCGATGGAAATGATACCGCCGCGGACGGACTCGGCCATATACGCGCCGGTGTTGATCGAGACGATCAGGATGGACGCGGCCCAGATATTATCGAAACGCAGCGCGTTGTCGGTGAAATACGGCAGCGCGTAGAAAATGAACACGGCCTGCAGCATCATCGGCGTACCGCGGAAAACCTCGACGTAGATGCGGATGATGACGCGGAGAAGTTTCAGTAGGATACGCTTGGGCAGCGGATCATTTTTGGCGCACGGGATGGTATTGAGAATGCCGCAGAGCAGGCCGATGACACAGCCGATCGCGGTCGCAGCCAGCGCAAGGCCGAGCGTATTGAGCATACCGTTCAGGTACATCATGCGGTATTTTTCCCACAAGATCCCGATATCCTGCATGAGTTTGGCGAACTTATCCACGGGGTAGTCTCCTTTCACTTTTACTTTGCCCGCGCCGGAGGCGCGGGCAAACAATTAAACTTCCGGCTGGATGCGGATAGCTTCGTCCATAAGCTGGTTGAAGTCGTCCTCCGTCATCTGAGAAAGAACCTTGTCGATTGCATCCTTCAGAACCGTGTTGCCCTTGCGGACAGAGATGCCGATGTTGACGTTTTCGGCGCGCTCGGCCTCGGAGGCAAACTGGAAATCGCCGTCGGTGCCGGAGAAATTCAGAATGACGAGATTGTCGTCCTGTGCGGCAGCGCCCATGGCGGTGGGCATGTCGGTGCAGATGAAGTCAACCGCACCGGTCTGCAGCTGCATGATCATGGCCGGAGCCGTCTCAGCGGGAGCCAGAAGTTCGGCGTTTTCAATCTGCGGCAGGCAGGAGTCATACCAGATCGTGCCGGACTGTGCGGTGCACTTGCCGCCGGCCAGATCGGCAATGGACGCTGCGGAAGCATAGGGGCTGTCCTTCGTGGTAACGCAGACGATGGTGGCATAGTAGTACGGACCGGCCATATCGACCTCCTGCATGCGGTCGGCAGTCATGGACTGACCGGCGATATTGGCGTCCATCGTACCGGACTGCACAGCCGGGCAGAGGGAATCCCACGCAGAGGAGACAATTTCCAGCTGCCAGCCGTTGGCCTCGCAGATCTTCTGGGCAATCATAACGTCATAGCCGTTGGCATATGCGCCGGGAACATTGGAAATAGGGACAGCACCGTTGGAATCGTCCATCTGCGTCCAGTTATAGGGCGCATAGGCGCATTCCATGCCGACAGTCAACACGCCGTCTTCGACGCCGGTCGCGGCCTGCGTTGTTTCGGTAGTCTCAGATGCGGTAGTGTCGGCCGCTGCGGGAGTAGAGGCGGCGCAGGCCGCCATGCTCAGCAGCATCATAGCTGCCAGGACGAGAGCAAGGATTCTTTTCATTGTTTTCATTCACCTTTCGTTTGAAATTTCTTTCCCAGACAGGCCTTGCAGAAGCAACAAAAAAGTGGGTCGCTTCTGTAAAGCGATCCACGGAATGAACAGAAAACGGAACCCCGCCCCTGCCGCATCCATCGATAGCGCTTCACAAAGTTTTTCTTTGTGACAGTCCGGCAGATCTTATCTGCCGAGCCAACACCGCATTTGCAGGCAGCGCCTGCGGCATTTCGGCGGTCTCCCCTTTTCCGAACGGCCACTGCCTGTGTTTGCCGCCCGGTACTCTTGAAGCCCGCGCCTCTATCTGGAATGATTGTCTGGATTATAGCGTATCCGTCCGTATTTGTAAAGTTATTTTTTCGTTAGAAAGCAGAAAATATTTTCCTGTTTTTTGTGTATTCTGCACGATACGACACTCCGGCCTGCAAAAAATCAAATTTGTGAAATTGATTTGCTTTTACAGGGATTCTTTGCTATACTATAAAAAACAGATCATCAGGAGGTTTGAAGATTCATTATGGCTGACGAAAAAACGATCCTGAGTTATAAGGGCCGTCCCCTTATGCGCAAGGACAACCTTGTTTACTACGGCTCGATGGCCGATTCTCACATTGTCATGCTCCAGATCCTCGAGACGAAAAAGGTCGGCGACGCCGACGTGGCCAGCAAAGTCTCCGTTGAACTCCAGCTGACCGACCCAAACGTCCGCGCCCGTGACCGGATCGTCAAGAAAAGCGAGAAAGACGGATTCTTTACTGCGCTTGACCTCGGCTCCGTGTGGCTGGCTCGTGCGCTGAAGGACACGAAAAAATAATTCAATATCCGGGTTTAAACGAAAGGAAGCCGTGCATACTATCTGTGCGACTTCTTTTTCATTTTTCCATTCCTCATTGACCTGCTTTCATACAGGTCAGCCGTCGGAGTTTTACCCCGGCGGTTATTTTTTACGCTTTGCGCACATACTACCGGAAAAGTAACCGATGATTCAATCGGCGGTTACAAAAGCTGAAGGGAGCTGATCGTGATGCGCAAGGGCGCGCAGACGCTCGTGTTTGAATCGAAGCCGGTTATTTTGTCCCGCGCGGTCATTGGCGGCAAAAAAGAGGGCGAGGGGCCGCTGGCGGCGCACTTTGATTTTCTCGGAAAGGACGCAAAGCTGGGACAGAAGACGTTTGAAAAGGCCGAGAGTAAATTGCAGGAACTTGCGCTGGACACGGCCAAGCGGAAACTTGGCATCAGCTATGAGGACATTGACGTTCTGTTTGCAGGGGACCTCCTGAACCAGTGCATTTCCTCGTCGTTCGCAGCACGCGGCACGTCGATTCCGTTTCTGGGACTCTACGGTGCGTGCTCAACCATGGCGGAGTCACTTCTTCTGGCAGCTGCGTTTGTAGACGCGGGCTTTGCGGATACGGCGGCGGCACTCACCTCGTCACACTTCGCCTCGGCAGAGCGGCAGTACCGCTTCCCGCTCGGTTACGGCGGACAGCGTACGCCGACTTCCCAATGGACCGTCACCGGCTCTGGCTGCTGCATTGTGGGAAAAAGCGGGCACGGGCCGCGCATTGAGGCCGCGACCATCGGAAAAATTCAGGATTACGGCATCAAGGACGCCAACAACATGGGCGCGGCCATGGCACCCGCAGCCATCGACACAATGCAGGCACATTTCCGCGACCTGCGGCGGGTACCGTCGGACTACGATCTGATTGTGACGGGCGACCTCGGCATGCTCGGCAAGACGATCGTACTTGACCAGTTCCGGCGCATCGGCGTAGACCTCTCCTCGGTCTACAACGACTGCGGACTTCTCATCTTCGACACGAAAAAGCAGGACGTGCATGCAGGCGGCTCCGGCTGCGGGTGCGGGGCAAGCGTTTTGTGCGGGTATCTGCTGGACAAGCTTGAAAAACGGGAACTGCGGCGGCTTTTGTTCTGCGCAACGGGCGCGCTGCTCTCCCCCACGTCCAGCTGGCAGGGCGAATCGATTCCCGGCGTGTGTCACGCGGTCGCCATCACGGCGGAAGGAGTGTAACGATGGACTATCTGAAAGCATTTCTCGTCGGCGGAGCGATCTGCATGCTCGGGCAGATTCTGATCGACAAAACAAGGCTTACGCCTGCGCGGATTCTGGTGTGCTATGTGGTACTGGGCGTCATCTTAGGCGGCGCAGGCGTCTATGACAAGTTGGTAGACTTTGCGGGCGCAGGCGCGACCGTCCCGCTGACAGGCTTCGGCAATACGCTCGCCAAGGGCGTGCGCGAGGCCGTCAAGGAGCAGGGCATTCTCGGCGCGCTGACAGGCGGACTCAAGGCCTCGGCAGCCGGGATCGCAGCGGCGGTCTTTTTCGGGTTTCTTGCCGCGCTGCTCTGCAATCCGAAGGATAAATCCTGAAAAAGCGGGCAAGCTATCCCTGCGGCTGCGCCGCAATCCACGTTTTTTAGGAGGCTCATCATGAGCAAGCAGAACAAAACAAACAAAACCGAATCGCAGAACACCTCGAACCAGACGCAGAATCAGGATTCAAAGAACTGCAAGTGACCAGAATGGGAGGACGCCGGTTTGCGGCGCCCTCCCATTCGCATACTTTGGAAGCACAACAGATTTTTGATGATTCAAAGCCCTTCTGCAAGCTGCACGCGGCTTGCGGAGGGGCTTTCTGATGCTGCTGTCATTTTATTTTCTCGATTTTCGATTTTTTGTTCGCAAATTCCGCTCAAATATGCTATACTGGATGCGGAAGGAGGCGAGCGGATGGAGCGGTTGATTTTTCATGTGGATGTTAACAGTGCGTTTTTGTCGTGGGAGGCAGCGCGCCGCGTTGCGGCGGGCGAGGCCGACCTGCGGCTCATCCCATCCGCCATCGGCGGTGACCGGGACAAGCGCACCGGCATCATCCTGGCAAAATCCATTCCCGCAAAGAAATTCGGCGTCACGACCGGCGAACCCGTCGGCATGGCGCTGCGCAAATGCCCGCAGCTTGTGCTGGCTCCGCCGGATTTCCGGCTGTACTCGAAAAACTCCAAAGCATTCATCGCCATCTGCCGCCGCTATGCGCCCGTCGTGGAGCAGGTGTCGATTGACGAATGCTTTTTGGACATGACCGGAACCAGTCTTCTCTATCCCGACCCGGCTGCCATCGCGCATATCATCAAGGATACGATCTTTTCTGAACTGGGCTTTACTGTCAATGTCGGTATTGCGCCAAACAAGCTGTTGGCGAAGATGGCCAGCGACTTTGAAAAGCCGGATAAGGTGCACACGCTTTTTGCACACGAAATCCCGCAAAAACTCTGGCCGCTGCCAGTCGGTTCGCTGTTTTCCGTCGGACGTTCCACGGCGGAAAAGCTGACCGCCGCGCGCATCCGCACGATTGGAGATCTGGCACAGGCGGATCTGGCCTATATTCAGAGGCTTACCGGCGTTAAGCTGGGGAAACTCATTCATGACTACGCCAACGGCATCGACGACGCGCCTGTTCTGGCTGAGCCGGAAGCCGTCAAGGGCTATGGCAACTCTGTCACACTTGAACAGGATGTGACAACACCGGCGCAGGCCAATCAGATTCTGCTTGCCCTGTGCGACAGCGTCGCGTCCCGCATGCGCGCAGACTCCAGGCGCTGCACCTGTGTGACCGTGACGATCCGGGGCAATGATTTCCGGAACCGGTCGCACCAGCGCCGCCTGCCGGAACCGACAGATGTAACGGCAGAACTATATGCACTGTCGCGGGTGCTGTTCTCCGAACTCTGGGACGGCGTAACCCCGCTGCGCCTGCTCGGCGTGACGCTGAACGATCTGTGCGGAGACGACGCCGTGCAGCTTTCTCTGTTTCATGACGAAAAAAAGGAACGCGCCCGCAAGCTTGACCATGCCATTGACCAACTGCGCGGAAAATTCGGCATCACAGCCATCTCACGCGGCAGCGTCACAGACGCGTCCCGGCGCGTGGGCCGAAAATACAAAGCCGAATCGGATCCGAAGCAAAAATAAATTACGCAGACATACAGATACGTCTTAAAAACTCTGCCCAGAGTTCCGGGAATGTGAGGGCAGCGACATCCTCCGGCGCAACAAGCGGGATTTCTGCAATCAGCTGCTCCCCCGCCGTGACAGTCATCGTGCCGATCCGCTGTCCGGCAGCCACAGGCGCCTGTACCGTCTCGTCAACCGCAATGGCAGTCTGTACCTGCGCGGCAAGCGCCTTTTCCAGCAGAACCGGCGTGCTGTGTTCTGGAACAGGCGTGACAGACTCCTGCCGCCCCAGTACGACCGGAACAGGCGGAATTCCGCTCTCCGGCTGCGGCGTAACAAGGGCATAGTTGGAAAAACCGTAGTTGAGCAGCGCCTTGGCCGATTCAAACCGGTCAACTGAGGTTTTGCAGTGCAGCACGACTGCGACCAGTTCCATTCCCCCACGCTCAGCAGAGGCCGACAGACAATACCCGGCGGCAGAGGTATAGCCGGTCTTGAGGCCGGTCGTGCCGTCGTAGAAGCGGACAAGCTTGTTGGTATTGGACAGGCCAAACTGGCCGTTTCGCACGGTGTCCATCCAGATGGTCGTATACTCCTTGATCTCGTCATGCTTCAGCAGTTCGCAGGACATGAGCGCAATGTCATAGGCCGTTGTCAGATGCGTGTCCGCGTCCGGCCCGTCGTCCAGTCCGGTGCAGTTGACAAAATGCGTATCCGTCATGCCGAGTTCTGCTGCACGGTCGTTCATGCGGGAAACGAAAGCTGCCTCGCTCCCTGCCACATGCTCGGCCAGCGCGCAAGCGCAGTCGTTTGCCGACGAGACAACGACAGATTTAAGCATCTCCCGAAGCGGCAGCTGCTCGTTCTCCTCGAGATAGATCTGGCTGCCGCCCTTTGCGGCAGCTGCGGCAGAGGTCGTAACCGTATCGTCCCAACCGATGGAGCCGTTGTCCAGCGCTTCCATCACCAGCAGCAGCGTCATAATCTTTGTGACGCTGGCCGGGCGGAGTTTTTCATGTGCGTTGGATTCATAGAGGATCTGCCCCGTGTCCTTTTCCATCAGAATACACGACGGCGCAGGCAGCGCCAGATCCTCTGCCCGGGCCGTCAGGCCGAGTCCCACCGCGAAAACGAACGCAAGCACAAGGCAAAGCAGCTTCTTTTCCATAGAAAAACACCCTTCCGTTTCATTTGTACAAGCATATGAAACGAAAGGGTGCGATATCACTTTGTTTATGCGTCCGGGTCACAGAGGAACTGCGCAATGTCCGAAAGGAAGGAGCCGTCCGCCGCGCGATCCGGCAGTTCGACGGAAACGGGTGTCTGCAGCGGGAGCGCACAGAGACTCAGAATCGATTTTGCGTCGAGCCGGGAATCCTTGTAATTGAAATGAACCGGGAAAGGCTGGCGGTTCGCAATCGTGGCAAACTGCGCGATCTCATTCACGGAATGGAACATGACGGTAAATTCTCTCACGGAAAATCCTCCTGCAATGGACTGTACAATCGGAACAGCATCCGGTATAATAACGCTGGGCTCAGTACGCATCTGCTGGGAAAACAAGAGAAGTGCTGCTATCAAATTTGTTATTATCCAGTATAAACGAAAACGGTATTTTATACTATCCACAAAAAATACAAACCTTTTTTGTGCATAATCTCTGATTTTGGTGGTTTTATGAAATTTGCATGCTATACGCTCGGCTGTAAGGTCAATCAATACGAAACGCAGGCCATGGAGCAGCTGCTCGTGCAGAGCGGCCATACGCTCGGCAGCTTTGACGAGATCTGCGACGGCTACATCATCAACACCTGCACCGTCACGGCCGTGTCCGATAAAAAATCCCGCAACGCCATCCGGCGCGTGCGCAAGCTGAACCCGCAGGCCGTGGTCGGTGTGTGCGGCTGCTATGCGCAGAGCAGCCCGGACGAGATCCGAAAGCTTGACGTGGATGTGTTGATCGGCACAGATGGACGGGAGGCTTTCGTCCGGCATATGATCGATGCCGCGCAGACGCGGCAGAAATGGGACTGCGTGGACGACGCAGGCGGCCCCCGCGCGTTTGAAATTCTGCCTGCGGGCGGACTTGCCGCGCGGACAAGAGCGCTTCTGAAAGTCGAAGACGGCTGCAACAATTTCTGTACCTACTGCATCATTCCCTATGCACGCGGCCGGGTGCGTTCCATGCCGCTGGAGGCGGCTGTGGCGCAGGCAACGGGCCTTGCCGCTGAGGGCTACCGGGAGATCGTCATCAACGGCATTGAGATCTCGTCCTGGGGCTGGGAATGGAAGGACGGAAGCTGCCTGCGGCAGCTGCTGGCAGCGCTGTGCGAGGCTGTGCCGGGCGTACGCATCCGTCTCGGCTCTCTGGAGCCGCGCACGATTGACGAGGCATTCTGTAAGGCGCTTTCCGGGTATCCAAATCTCTGCCCGCAGTTCCACCTGAGTCTGCAATCAGGCTCGGATACTGTTCTAAAGCGTATGCACCGCAAATACGACACAGCCCGGTATCTCGAAAGTGTCCGTCTGCTGCGGCAGTATTTCCCCGGCTGTGCCGTCACGACCGACCTGATCGTCGGCTTCCCCGGCGAGACAGAAGAGGAATTCTCCGAGTCTCTGGCGTTTTTGAAGACCTGCGGGCTTTCCATGTTCCACATCTTCCCCTACTCCCGCCGCAAGGGTACACCTGCGGCGGACATGCCCGGCCAGATCCCGAACGCCGTCAAAGAGCGCCGCGCAGCAGCGGCAGCGTCTGCCGCAGCAGAACTGGAAGCACAGTATCATACCTCCATGCTCGGCACGACGCAGCAGGTTCTGTTTGAGCAGGAAGAAAACGGCCTGTACGCCGGTCACGCCATGAATTACGTCAAGGTCTATGTACAGGCGGCGGATCTGCACAATGAGATCCGCGCCGTGCGTGTGACGGAACTCTACCGGGACGGCGTGTTGGGCGAATTAGAATAAGCTGTAATGCGGCAGCGATTCGCCGAGAGCCAGAACCCGAAGCCCATCGTCCAGAAATACCGCCAGCAGCGCAATGAACAGCCACGCGCAGAAATACTGCGGACAAATCTGCCCGCGAAAGCTGTGCGGCAGGCCACGATAGTCCCAGACGGTATAGGCACGGTTGAACAGGAAGCCGAACACAAGTTCTGAGCCCGATATGACACAGGCACCCAGAAGCGCCTGCGCGCTCAGCGGCAGCCCCGGCGCCCACTCGTTGAGCATGCCGATGAGCGCTGCGCAGAGTCCGCTGTCCAGAAACATGCTCCAATGTGAACGTCCGCGCCATAGAAATTCAATACAGACATAGACTGTCCCGCCCGCAAGCACAATCAGACAAAAATACAGAAGTGTCATTTTTCTTATCACCCGCTGCTAGTATGCACCGGTGAGCGAAAAAACATAGAGAAATTTCTAAAAAAGTGAAAGTTTCCGGTTGACAAATCGCTCGACATCCTTTATAATACATCGTGCCCGTGAGATACGGCGCAAGGCAATATGGCGGCATAGCTCAGTTGGTAGAGCATTCGGTTCATACCCGGAGTGTCATCTGTTCGAGTCAGATTGCCGCTACCAGGCCCGTTGGTCAAAAGGTTAAGACACCGCCCTTTCACGGCGGTAATATGGGTTCGATTCCCGTACGGGTCACCATGTGAAAACACCACTGCAATCTGAACTCCTCGGAGTTGGACACAGTGGTGTTTTCCTTATTTTCTCTGTAATTTCAATGTTTTCACGCCTTGCTTAGCGCAAAACATCTTGGACACGAAAATTGGAAGTGCATAAAATCAGACAGCAAAATGTAAAAAGCGCGGAAAACGAACTATCCAGTCTGGCTTATTTTTTCTCGTTTCGCTTGGAATTTGCGTAGTATTCCTGCTCCTTCCTCGCAGGTGTCTTGTATCCGTTCTTTGCGTGCGGACGGGTCTCATTGTAAAACTTGATATATTCTGCGATCGCCGCTCTGAGTTCCTGCTCAGAGCGGTATTTTGTTCGGTAAAGCTCTTCCCGTTTCATTGAAGCAAAGAACGACTCCATGACAGAATTATCATATGGGATGTGCGCACGGGAAAACGACTGTGTCACACCAAGCGATTGCAGATAGGCGCAAAAGGCGTTTGAACGGTAGTTGCTGCCGCGGTCCGTGTGAAACAACAAAGGAAGCTGCGGTTGCCGCTGTTCATACGCAATCTTAAACGTGCTTTTTACAAGCCGCGTGCTGTTTTTCAGACCGATCCGGAAACCAACCACCATGCGTGCATACAAGTCGATAATTACGCATATGTAAAGCTCTTTTTCCTTGTAGCGGAAGTAAGTCACATCGCTGACCCAGATTTCATTCGGGCGCGTTGCGGTAAACTGCTGGTTGAGATAATTCTTGCACCGTTTGGTCTCCTTATCATACTGTTTCTTCGCGCCCTGACGGATACTGCACAGCCCCATATCCTGCATTAGTTCACGCACCATTTGTTCGCTGACGCGGCAGCCTTGTTCCTTCAGGATGGCAGCAATTTTTCCAGTACCGTAGATCTGGCGGCTGTCGTCATAGACTGTTTGAATTTTCTGACGAAGCTCCTCCCTGCGTTTGTCGTACCAAGCGCAGCCGCGTTTGCTGCGCAGCAGATAGTTATAAAAAGTGCCCCGCGGTACGCAGAGTGCATCGCAGAGCATATGGACGCTGTATTGGTCATGCAGATCATCGAGCACATGCAGCCGGTTTTCCAACGGTGCGGCCGCAGTGCAGGGTGCTTTTTGCAGAATGTCGATGATGCCTTCCGAGCGATGCACCTTGTTCTCTAGGTTGCGATACTCCCGCAGCGTAAAACTTGTTTTCTTTTCGGAATTTTCAGCCTGCGCATCGGCAAGCCACGCATAAATCGTGCTGCGCGGGATTCCTGTTTCCGTGACGAGCTGGGAAACACTTTTCCCTCCTTTGTAGGCGGTGATGATATTTTGTTTTTCTTCTGATGTGTATTTGCTGTTCATACGATCAGCTCCTTTCGGAGGATAAGTATAGCAGATGGTGATATAATTCTGAACGTTTTATTTGCAGGCAAAATCAATAAAAAGAAAACGAAATATGTTATAATATCAACATATAAAGCTGCACTGGAGGAAAACATATGACTGATCGAGAAGAATTCCGCGCTTTGCTTTACGGTACATTTTATGAATCGATTTCAGATTCCGCAATCATCAGACAGCAGCACGAAAAAATCCGCACATGGGTTCAAAGTAATATACCATCAAGATTGTATCGTTATCGGGCTGTAAACGACCATACTTTTGACGCGCTCCGAAAGGATGAAATATGGGGCAGTTCCATTTTTTCATTTAATGATCCGTTTGAATGTATGCCCCATTATGATCCGGAACGCGCGAAGGAACTATTAAAAAGGGAAATGGATATAGGGCAGATCGCAGAAAAATACCGCGCATATAAAAACGGAGGTAGCGTGCCAGCTCTTCAAAGCATATTCTCAGAAGAACAGCTTCAATGGCTTTTTTCAGTTCTCCCGGAAGACATTCAACCTGAGGCACTCGAGAAACCTTTTTCGCTATTCCGTGAAAATGCACTGCGTTTATTAGAATGTTGTCAGGATGAATTTGAAAAGGTGTTCTATCGGACGTTGATTGATGAGCAGAAGCGGAGAAGCATTGCCTGCTTTACAGAGTCAAACGACAATTCGGCAATGTGGGGACATTACGCGGACGGCCATCGGGGCTTTTGCATAGAGTATGATTTTCAAAAAATTTTAACAGCCTGTTCTGAAAAGTGTGCGGACGTTCAGCACTGTACCAGTCTGATGATGTCCCCTGCAATTGCGCCCATGATATATACGGATGTACGGTATGATGCATCCCAGATTATCCTGCCGCTGCTGCTTTCTCGTATGGCGGATTTGGCGCATACTGCAATCAAACCATTTTATGAAGATCTTTTGGTAATTGTAAAGAGCCTGCTTACAAAATCGTCGGTTTGGAGCTACGAAAACGAGTGGCGAATGATTTCTATGTTACCGGATAATACGCTTTTCTGCCGAATCTATAGCCTGAAACCGACAGCTGTTTATATAGGGGTGCGAACAGACGAGGAGGCAGCGAATACACTTTATCAAATATGCTGTGAAAAAGATATCCCGTGCTATAAGATGGTACCCACATACCTGAGCGGCAGCTTTTCCATAAGACCAGTTGAATATGAAATGCATGTTGAGGTAACGGATCGACTAAAGCAAAAGAATATGCTATAATATAGAAAAAAGGAACGGAGATGAGGATATGGCACGGGATGATCGAATCCAGCTTTTTGAAAACAAGCGCATCCGCACTGCATGGGATGCAGAAAAAGAAGAATGGTTCTTTTCTATCGTCGATGTGGTGGCTGTACTGACTGATCAGCCAGATCAGCGGCACGCGGCAAAGTATTGGAGCGTGCTGAAAACCCGCCTGAAAAAAGAAGGCAGTGAGTTGACTACAAAATGTAGTCAACTGAAAATGCGTTCGGCAGACGGGAAAT
>ENA-OROD01001061-OROD01001061.1-human-gut-metagenome-genome-assembly--contig:-NODE-1061-length-23558-cov-17.931583_pt1 | contig 23558 bp, 19 predicted proteins | sample MGYA00242123_ERZ509038 | MGnify/ENA primary metagenome ERZ509038 (study PRJEB26280, sample SAMEA2338719) | human gut metagenome | biome: human gut; feature: human-associated habitat; material: faeces... | reverse complement strand
CCAAACAGAGAAATTGCATCGTCGGTGCGCTTTTGCAGATTGCGGAAGCATACGATATTGCCGCATACCTTGATGGAATTGAGAATGCGGTTTGTGCGGGAATAAGCTTGAATCAGCCCGTGCATTTTCAGATTCTTGTCCACCCACAGGGTATTCAGCGTCGTCGCATCAAAGCCGGTCAGGAACATGTTGACCACAATCAGCAGGTCAAGCTCCCGATTCTTCATCCGCAGGGAAACATCCTTGTAGTAATTCTGGAACTTATCGCCGTCCGTGGAATAATTGGTGTGGAACATCTCGTTATAGTCGCGGATGGCAGCATCCAGAAAGTCACGGGAACTTTGATCCAGCGCAGAGGTATCCTCCGGATTCTCCTCGTCAAGAATGCCGTCTGTTTCTTCCTCGTTTGCGCCATAGCTGTAAATGACGGCTACTTTGAGCCGCTGCTGTGGATTCGCTGCCATTTGGCGCTGAAACTCGGCGTAATACAGCTTGGCAGCGTCCACGCTGGACACGGCGAAAATGGAGTTGAATCCGCTTACACGCTGCTTTTGCTTGATTTCCTCGATTTGCTGCCGTCCATTCGCAGAAGCAACCTCGGCAATGTTTTGCAGGACGCTAAACGTGTAAGTCTTGTCGCCGCGATACGTTTTCTGGTCGAAGTGCGTCAGAATATATTCCGTAATCAGGCGAATGCGTTCCGGCGCAAGAAAAGCCTTTTCGCGATTGATGTCCCAAACTTCCTTGTCGTCAATGTCCTCCCCCATATCCATCGTCTTGTGATATTCCACGCGGAAGGGCAGAACATTCTTGTCCCGGATGGCGTCAACGATGGTGTAGGCGTGAAGCTGGTCGCCGAACGCTTGCGCTGTTGTGCGAAGCGTGGGATTCTTGCTCACGCCGGCATTGACCGCGAAGATGGGCGTGCCGGTAAAGCCGAACAGATGATACCGCTTGAAGTACTTGGTGATGGCTTGGTGCATGTCGCCGAATTGACTGCGATGGCACTCGTCGAAGATAATGACGAACCGCTTGTCAAACACTGCATGTCCGGTATTCTTCTTGATGAACGTGGCGAGCTTCTGAATGGTGGTGATGATGATTTTTGCGTTGTCGTCCTCAAGCTGACGCTTCAAGACTGCCGTGGAGGTATTGCTGTTCGCCGCGCCCTTCTCAAAGCGGTCGTACTCCTTCATCGTCTGGTAGTCCAAATCCTTGCGGTCAACGACGAACAGCACCTTGTCGATGTAGTCCAGCTTGGAGGCCAACTGCGCCGTTTTGAAGGAAGTCAGCGTCTTGCCGCTGCCGGTGGTGTGCCAGATATATCCGCCGCCCGCGATGGTGCCGTACTTCTTGTAGTTGTTGGCGATTTCGATACGGTTCAAAATGCGCTCGGTGGCGACAATCTGGTAGGGGCGCATGACCAGCAGCATGTTTTCTGCTGTGAACACGCAGTAACGGGTGAGGATGTTCAGAATGGTGTGCTTGCAGAAAAAGGTCTTGGTAAAGTCCACAAGGTCGGGGAGAACGCGGTTATTCGCATCCGCCCAGAAGGACGTAAACTCAAAGCTGTTGCTGGTTTTTGACTGCTTGACTTTCTGCGCCTTCGCGTCCTTAATGTGGTTGAAGCGGGTGGTGTTGGAGTAATATTTCGTGTTCGTGCCATTGGAGATGACGAAAATCTGCACGAACTCATACAGCCCGCTGGATGCCCAGAAGCTATCCTGCTGATAGCGGTCAATCTGGTTGAACGCCTCCCGAATGGGCACACCGCGGCGTTTCAGCTCAATGTGAACCAGCGGCAGACCATTGACCAGCACCGTCACATCATAGCGATTATCATGCGCAGCGCCCTCCTTGGCGGAGATGGCATATTGATGGATGACTTGCAAGCTGTTGTGATGGATGCACTTTTTGTCGATGAGCTGGATGTTTTTGCTCTCCCCACTGTCCCGGCGCAGCACCTGCACATAGTCCTCTTGAATCAGGCGCGTCTTTTCGAGAATGCCGGAATTGCTATTTGCCAGCACTTCGTTCCAGAAGCGCTGCCATTCGCCGTCCGTAAAGCGGTAATCATTCAGCTTTTCAAGCTGTGTGCGCAGGTTGGCGATGAGGTCGGCTTCTTTGTGGATGGCAAGGCGCTCATAGCCCAGTTCGCAAAGCAGGCGGATGAACTCGTTTTCCAACTCGGCTTCGCTCTGGTAAGCCTCCGAGCGCTGGGATTGCGGCGTATATTCGGCGACAACGGTACTTTCGTCGCTCTGAGAAACGATATTAAAGTAGCTCACGGGCTACCTCCTTCCGGGTCAATCTGCCGGGGTGAACGATAGCAGATTGTCCCTGTAATATTCGTATTGCTTCTTCCTGGCTTCGATTTCGGCGGGGAGGCCGGAGGTGAGGTCGGTGCAGAGGGTGGAGAAGTGGTCGAGGATTTCGACAATCTCTTTTTGCCTTTGGAATGGTGGCAGAGGAATAGGAATTTTATAGAGGTTTTGCTGATTCAACTTTGGTTGTGCGCCACCAGAAATATAGGGTGATAAATCAATAGCGTTCAAATAGATTTCCACATATTTCTGGGTGATGGGATTATCAAATCGGAGAATATGCGCATGGTTGTTGACCCAAGTCTTTCCGCTGATAGAAAATGCAATAGGAGTGTTTCTCGCCAACAAATTTGCGCCGTCCTCTGAAATTAGTAGATAATTACCGTCAAAGATGTAGTCTTTCACATGGTCAACAATTCCAGATGCACCATAGTAAGGAATGTCACCGGCTTCACGATTTGCACTGGTAACAGGCTTTCGCTGACTATCGCAGTTGACGGAAATATCACTTAATTTAACGGGAAAATACCCGAAAACATATTGACACAGGCGAATCAGGGCGTTATACTCGTCTGTCTGTCTGTCTGTCTGTCTGTCTGTCTGTCTGTCTGTCTGTCTGTCTGTCTGTCAAGACAATTTCATCCTGTGCGGCAAACGTCAAGAGTTGGTCGCGGTAGAACTCATATTGTTTCTTTCGGGCTTCGATTTCGGCGGGCAGGCCGATGTTTAGGTCGGAGCAGATGGATTCAAAATTATCCAGCAAATATGCACATCTTTCTTGAACAGCTAATGAAGGTAAAGGAATTTCGATATTTTCGATTGAAGGAACATTTGAATGTACTACCTTGCTTTTTACTTTTCCCTTGCCTTTTTGTGCTTTTGCTGCCTGTGTAGCAAGCACATGAGCAATATATCGAGGATTTTGATTATGCTTCATTACAACAATGTCGCCACCAGCAAGGCACTTTTCGTGTCCTACATATGCAACAGATTTTGCAATATCTTCAATGCTCTCACCAGTTATTGCAAACAAAATGTCGCCATACTCAAAGTACTTGGGACTTTCCACTTTTTTAATATCCACATGAGAAACACAAGTATCAAACCAAGTATTGTATGTGGTATAGATTTCTCCATACCGAACGCAAGGGACACCTTCCGCTGAAACGTCATCGCGCTTTATTCCGAAACCACGATAAAAAGCAGTTGCAATGTCTTTGAGTTTGACTTTTGGAATTTTTAAGTCAAAGTTTAATAAGGTGTTTCGATAGTATTCATACTGTTGCTTTCTTGCGGTAAGCTCTGCGGTAAGCTCTGCGGTAAGCTCTGCGGTAAGCTCTGTGAATGTATCCAGTATACGGACAATTTCGCGCTGGACTTCGATGGGAGGGACGGGGATTTTGACTTTGTTTAGAACATTCTGCGTGAGACTTGGAACACCTCCGGCAGTATTCAGCTTTTCAAGATGTTCTCGAAGTAAGCAGTGATATACATAGCGTGGAATGACAAGACCTGTGTTGATTTCTGTGTAAAAGATTGTGTCAACATTCCAGAATGGAACATCAACATAGTATAGCTTATCCACAGAACCTTTGCGCGGAATAAGTACGGACGGCTTATCATAAGCAAAGCGGTTAGTATGAGCGATGATACCTCCAGAACCATAAACAGGAATATCACCCTCTCCAAATGATTTATAGTCACTACCATTTTTAATTTTAAGGACTGCTTGAAGCTCTTTATACTCAACACCGTTTGGACATAATTCTGTTATCAATGCTGATAGATTATTCATGCTTTCACTCCCTTTATAACCGTATACTTTTTTTAAGACTTTGCAAAATATTGTCTTGTTCTATTTGATTTGCTACTTTCAAAAGGGCATCACGCTGTTGGAGTAACTGCAATTTTTCGGCTTCATGATTTAATCGAGCTTCTATTTCATCTGTAATTTGTCCTGACGAGCTTCCTTTTGCCAACTTGCAGCAAAAATCATAATTAGAAATGCTTGCGAGGAACTCTGAATAGAGATTAAAAAATTCTTCTACATGGCTAAACTTTCTATCTTTCCAGAGTAATGATATTTCTACTGCACTTTGTTTAAGACGATGACATAAATCTATAATAGTTGATAGCTTATCTTCGCTTGTAGCTCGTAAAGGACTAAGTAAACAATCAATTACACGGGTAGATGATTTCAAAATCATTTTTTGATTCAAGGAATCTTGTATATTCCAATAATTGTTTAACAGTTCGCTGATCTCAACGTATTTGGCTGCACGCTTTTCAAACAATTGTTGCTTGTTACTCAATCTGGTTTGCTGAATTGAAATAACGATTGCTACAATGGACACCAGCAGAGATGCCAGAGATACAATCCAATCTATCATATATAGCTCCTTTCTTGACTCTTAACAACCTTTTCTATTTTTCAATTTCCCCAATAATCCTATCAATTTCCTCCCGCAGCTTCTGCTCCCGTGCCACAATCTCGGCAATCTCCGCGTTCAGCTGCACAATGTCAATCTGCTCCCGCGTGTCCTCCTGCTCCACATAGGTGGAAACAGACAGATTGTAGTTATTCTGCGCGCTGCCAACTTCCGCGTTCGGCACAAGGCGGGCAAAGTGCGGTTCGTCCTTGCGTTCCGCCACCGCCGACACAATGCGCTGAATATTCTCATCTGAAAGCCGGTTGTTCTTCGTGACCTTCACAAACTCCTTCGACGCATCCACGAACAGAACCGCGCTGTCCGGCTTGCTCTTTTTCAGCAGCATAATGTCCACGGAAATGGTGACGTTCAGGAACAGGTTCGAGGGCAGCTGAATGATGGCATCCACGAAGTTGTTGTCCACCAGATATTTGCGGATTTTCTGCTCTGCGCCGCCGCGGTACATAATGCCGGGAAAACAGACGATAGCCGCCGCGCCGTTGTTCGCCAGCCACGAAAGGCTGTGCATAATAAACGCCATATCGCCCTTGGAAGCGGGCGCCAGCACCCCGGCAGGGGCAAAGCGCGGGTCATTGATGAGCAGCGGGTTCTTGTCGCCCTCCCACGGCACGGAGAACGGCGGATTGGAGACAATCAGCTCAAACGGCTGGTCGTCCCAATGCTGCGGACTGAGCAGCGTATCCTCGCGGACGATGCTGAACTTGTCAGGGGTAATGTTGTGCAAAAACATATTGATGCGGCAAAGGTTGTAGGTCGTCAGGTCGATTTCCTGCCCGTAGAATCCGTGGTCGATGTTCTCCCTGCCCAGCACCTTCGCCACTTTCAGCAGCAGCGAGCCAGAACCGCAGGCAGGGTCATAGACCTTGTTGATGCTCGTTTTGCCGATGGTGCCAAGGCGCGCCAGCAGCTCCGAAACATCAGCGGGGGTGAAATACTGCCCGCCCTTTTTGCCCGCATTGGCGGCGTACATGCCCATCAGGTACTCATAGGCATCGCCGAATAAATCCGGATTGATGCCATCGGTGGAGAACAGCGGCATCTGCGCCACGCCGTTCAGCAGCTCCACCAGCACCTTGTTCCGCTTGGCGACGGTTTCGCCGATGGCCTTGCTGTTCACGTCGAAATCATCAAACAGACCGGCGAAGTCGCTTTCCGCCTCGCCGCTGGCAGCGCTGCTTTCGATGTGGTTGAATACCCGTTCCAGCGTTTCGTTCAGGTTCTCGTCCTTATCGGCACGGGCGAGGACGTTGCAGAACAGTTCCGAGGGCAGGATAAAAAAGCCCTTTACCAGTACCAAATCTTCACGAGCAGTTTCTGCCTCGTCGTCGGGCAGCTTGGCATAGGAAAAATCATGGTTGCCAGCTTCGTGTTCACCCTTGTCAATATATGCCGCGAAGTTCTCCGAAATGTAGCGGTAGAACATCGTGCCCAGCACATAAGACTTGAAATCCCACTCCGCTACATGCCCCGCGTGGACAAGGTCGGTAGCGATTTTGTAGATTCGGCGGAACAGCTCGTCCCGCTCCTGCTCGTTCTTTCTGTCAGCCATCGTTGTTGCTCCTTCAAGGCAATCCATGCCGTTTCTATTTCGGTAAAGCCGTTCTCCATCCAGAAGACTAACAGCATTATAGCATATATCTATCATTTCCACAATGCGGCGTAGGGAAAATGGGGGATTTTTGGCGGAAAAATGGGGGTGCAGCAGATTGCAACGGCTGCACCTCTCCGGGGGATTCCAAAGGGGGCCGCAGCCCTCCTTTGGCACACGACCTTGCTTGCAAGGTATAGTGTGTTATACCTCTGCGGAGGGGATAGGCGACGGATGCCAGCCGGACGCGCTGCTGATAAGCTTCCTGCGGCACGGATGCAGATTGCTTTTCAGCAGCAAAGGGCACATGCCGGACAATCACCGCCGCAGAGGTATACCGTTTCTCATCTCACCGTTTGCGTTCCATCAGTTTCACACCATGCGAAAATATGTGTTATAATAATCATAACCACACTTGAAAGCAGGTGATGACCGTGACGACGGAAAGTCAGGACTTTATCCCCGTGGGCGGGTCGTTCTTCAAAATTCCTTCTTCCAGCAATCTGCGCTGGCTGATTATGTTCTATGCGCTTCCTCGCGAGCTGGTGGAGAAACGTCCGGCATTCCTTTCCATGCCTCGGAAAGTCCGTGAAGTTGTCCATAATGAGAAATGGATGCGGATGGTCAATTCCGACACGTTCCTCGAATTGGTTTGGGATTGCTATGCGTGGGTCAGCTGGCAGTTTTTCAAGGTGCCTGTACCGCACGGCGGCTATATGCCTGTTCCCGGTTCTTTCTATCTGTACTCCGGCAACTTTCCGCTTTGGCGGTATGCCTACATAACGGCCGCACATATCAGGGAGAAACTCGACAAAATGCCGGAATTCTGCTTTCAGCGACTGTTTTCTATGGGGAAAGATTACGAAGTGCCGTGGCTGCCCTATGAAAACTTTTATGATTTTTTCGGACAGATGACGATGAAAATCGTGGAGGAACAGCATTGGCAGGAAACATTCGATATGCTCTGGGAACATCGTGCGCATGAGGATTACAACGGCAGTAGCACAAAACAACGGGATTTTGAACGCTCATGGTATCACTCGCGAAGTCTTGAAAAAGAGCTGTCTTTGGAACAGATAAGGGGAAATGATGCTGAACGGCCTGTCAATGCGATGTGCCACGCCGCTGTGCAATCATTCGAGGAGCAGCTGCTTGATGAAGAGCAGATAAAGCAGTTTATGCAGACTTTGCCGGATATGGACAGACAAATCATCATGCTTCGTATGCAGAACGATACACTTGCGGAAATTGCGCAGAAGCTCAACTTCGCTAATGCCGGTTCGGTCAGCAAGCGCCTTGCAAAAATCAGAAAACAGCTGGAGATTTACAGAAAAAAATAAAAGCTGATGGAAACATTCACCCTCTCTCATGCCCTGTTAGATAGAGGACACCAATACGTCATTTGCGTAAGGCAGCCGCAGTGATACGGCTGTCTTTTTGCGTCCTCATCATTGATATAGGGAGGTAATTCGTGTTTCTCACTGAAAACGCTAATAACGCTGAAAACAGAGTTGTGGAACTGAAAACCGCAGCAGGTGTCTTTCTGCCGTTCAAGCCATTGAAGCCCAGCGCAGATTCGCTGCCGCCATTTCCGATTGACTGCCTGCCATCCAGACTGCGAAGCTATGTAGAAGCTGTCGCCATCCATACGCAGACACCGGTAGATATGGCGGCGGGGGCTGCTTTGGGCGTACTTGCTGCTTGCCTGCAAGGAAAAGTCAAGGTCGAAGGGAATATTGGGCACTACGAACAGACAAGTCTATACATATTTCTGATTGCACCGCCGGGATCGCGGAAATCAGCGGTTATCCATGCTATGACCGCCGCGATTGAGGATTACGAGCAGAAATATAATGAAGAAAACAAGGCGGCTATGCGCCGGAACAGGCAGGAGCGCGAATCCTTGCAGCGGGACATTAACCGTTTGACCCGGCAGCTGGAAGCGAAATATGACAAACTGACAGAATTGGAATTGCAGCATACGCAGGACAAACTGGCAGAACTTCCGGCAATCAAGCCGCTGCAAATTTTCACCGATGACTGCACCAGCGAATCCATGATCAGGCTGCTGCGGGATAACCACGGGCGCATGGCGCTCATCTCCGCCGAGGGCGGGGCATTTGACAACATCGTCGGACGATACACCAAGAAGCCGAACCTCGACGTGTGGCTGAAGGGCATCTGCGGTGATACCATCCGTGTAGACCGCGTCAACCGTGAGCCTGACTACATCCGAAATCCGACATTGTCCATGATTATCAGCGCCCAGCCAAGCGTCCTAAGCGAGATTATGCAGAATGGTCTGCTGGATGGACGCGGCTTTCTGGCACGGTTGCTCTACATCAATATTCCCAGTGCTGCCATGCCAAAGTCCTTCCAATCCGCACCGATTCCAGCAACTGTGCAGGAGGATTATCACAATTTGATTTTTCATCTGCTTGAAAGGAATGCGATTACATTGCACCTTGCCCCAGAAGCTATAAATCGAATGGACAAACTTTGCCGCAGTATCGAAGCCTATCTCCGCAATGAACACCGCGACATGCGGGAATGGGGAAGCAAGTATATCGGACTGGTGCTTCGGATTGCCGGTCTGCTGCATACTGCGGATGACGGGGATGGAGACATTCAAACGGAAACGGTTGAAAATGCCATCAAGATTGGCAGCTATGCTTTTTACCATGCGCTGTATGCCTGCTCCATATTGGGTGCAGACGAAACTGTTGAAAAAGCTCTGTATGTCGTTGCGAAACTGCGAAAACTCAGCGTGACGAGCATCAGCCGTTCAGACCTGTATCAGAAATGCCGCGGAAGATTCTTTCGGGATGCCAAAGATATGGAGCCGGTACTGAACTTATTGGAACAGCACGGATATATTTGGCTGGACATTCCGGCTTATTCCGGCGTAGGACGCCCGTCAGTGGGGAAAATCTATGTTAATCCAGCCGCGTTGCAAGATGACTTTTCAGCGTAAATAGTATTTTCAGAATGGAAACTGCAAAGGAGAAAACTATGAGTTCACCCAACTATGCCATTATGCGCTTCGCCAAATACAAAGGCCCGGAAATCGGTCGAATTGAAGCGCATAATGAGCGCACAAAAGAAAAATACGCCAGCAACCCGGATATTGACTGCAGCCGCAGCGGCTTGAACTGCCATCTTGTTCATCCACCGCAGCATTACCGCGCTGAGGCGGAACGGCAAATTGCAGATGCCGGATGCCGCGTGAGGTCAGACAGCATCCGGCTGGTGGAAGTGCTTTTCACGGTCAGCACCGGGTACTTCGATGATAAATCGCCTGATGAAATCCGTACATATTATGAACGTTCGCTTGCGTTCTTGCAGGAACATCAACGTTCGGAAACAATTGTATCTGCTGTGATTCATATGGACGAGGGGACGCCGCATATGCATGTGGTCTTTGTACCGCTGACGGCGGACAAGCGTCTCAGTGCGAAAGACATTATCGGAAATCGAAAGAAACTGATTCAGTGGCAGGATGAATACTACGAGTATATGTCGCGCGCTATCCGGAGCTTTGCCGCGGCGAATCCGCTGCGCAGACAGGGCGTACACACATGACTGTGCAGGAGTTTAAGAAATTTACCAAAGATATTCGCAAAATGACGAAACTGGCTGACAAGGTGGAGGTGCTGCTGAGTGGTGCAAACCTTCTGAACAGCAAAAGCCGGTTAGAACAGCTTGTGCCGATGGTAAAGGACTTGCTGCTGCGGTTCGGCAAAATGAAAGCCCAGCTTGGACAGTATCAGGAAGCATTTACGTCCGTTATGGTTGAAAACGAACGGCTGAAAAAGGAAAACGAAAAACTGGATTCGACGTGTAGAGCGTATCACAGCCGCGATTTCAGCAATATGTCAGCAATTCAGCAGCTGGAACAGCGCTGTCTGCGGTATGAACAGCAGCTGTCTGCTATTCCGGCGGGAGTTGTGGCAAGGTATTCCCAGCAGCAGCGCAAGGCGCAGAAAGAAGTCAGCGAAAAAATTGCTGATAGAGAGGGATAAAAAATGAACAGCAGCCCATGGCAGCTTTATATGGCGGGAAACCAAAGTTTTTCAATCGCAGCAATATGGTCGATGTTATAAGAAGGTGAAGCAGCGAAATGAAGCCAGCCGATGAATGGCAGGAACTTACGAATATTCTGAGCAATCTCATTGCTAAATACGCCTGTGTGTTGAGCGGAATGTCTGTTCATCAGCAGGAGGACAAGCCAGAACTTCGTCCGGATGAAACAACAATGCCCAAAGTCGCCATTGCCTAACCTAAAACAGCGTGATATAATTTTCATTGCATAACCTGTCTAAACCTTCTGCGGAGGAAATCAAAAAACTCCGCAGAAGGTGATTGGAGAAGACGATGAAGGAAAGAACGAAGGTATACCTATATACCCGCGTGTCTACCGCCATGCAGATTGATGGCTATTCGCTTGAAGCTCAGAAAAACCGGATGAAAGCCTATGCTGAGTTCAACGACTATGAAATTGCCGGCGAATATGAGGATGCCGGAAAATCTGGCAAATCCATTGAAGGACGTACTGAGTTCAGCCGCATGATGGATGACATCAAATGCAGCAAGGATCATGTGTCTTATGTGCTGGTGTTTAAGCTGTCCCGGTTCGGGCACAATGCGGCTGATGTACTTTCCACGCTTCAGGTGATGCAGGACTTCGGTGTAAATCTGATCTGCGTAGAAGATGGCATTGACAGCTCCAAGGATGCCGGCAAGCTGATGATCTCCGTCCTGTCCGCTGTGGCTGAAATCGAACGTGAAAACATCCGCATTCAGACTATGGAAGGACGCATTCAAAAAGCCCGTGAAGGCAAATGGAACGGCGGCTTTGCCCCGTATGGCTACGATCTTATTAACGGCGAACTTCATATTAACGAAGAAGAAGCCAAAACCGTCCGGCTGATTTATGAGCTGTACGTCCATAAGAAGATGGGCGGACGGTTGATTGCGCAATACTTGGAAAGCCATGACATTAAAAAGCTATCTCATAAGAACACGCGGGGCGATATGTTCGCAGCAGCCTACATACAGGATATTCTGCGAAACCCCACCTACTGCGGCAAAATCGCCTATGGACGCAGAAAGCAGGAAAAGGTTCATGGCACCCGCAACGATTACCGTATTGTGTGGAATGATGATTACCTTCTGACCGACGGCATCCATCAGCCTATCGTTTCCGTAGAAGACTGGGAGGAGGCACAGGCCAGACTTCGTTCGCAGGCAACAAAATATAAACGCTATGATCGGCAGGAAAACGAACACGCTTATCTGCTGACGGGCATCATCAAATGCCCGGAATGCGGTGCAGGTATGTATGTCAGCAAGAGTGTAAAGAAGAGACCAGACGGTTCTTATTACAAGGAGTTCCGATATTATGGCTGCAAGCATCGGCGGATGGATAAAGGACAGAAGTGTACCTTCAAAAATCAGCTGCCGATGGAGCTGATGGATCAAGCCGTTGCGGAGGTAATCGTTTCGCTTGTCAGCCGTCCCGACTTTGCAGCAATGATGGCAGAGAAAATCAATGCGGAAATCGACATATCTGCGCTGCTGGAAGAAATTGCACATTATGAAAAGCAGCTGCGCCAGCAGTATGCGGTGAAGGATAGACTGGCAGAGGACATCGACCAACTTGACCCGGATGACCGCCATTATCAGCGAAGAAAATCCGACCTTGAAGAACGGCTCTATAAGATGTATGATAAAATTGAGGAGACAGAGGAGCATTTAATCGAGGCACGAGCCAAGAAACAAGCTATTGATGCTGACCGTATCACACGGGACAACATCCTCAGTATCCTCATGAACTTCGAGAAACTTTACAGCGTTATGAGCGACATCGAAAAGCGTGACCTGATGGCGACGATGATTGCAGACATTCAGGTATACCCGCAGCGCCAGCCGAATGGTCAATGGCTGAAATCCATCCACTTCAAGCTGCCGCTGATTGCTGAGGAAGAACTGCAATTCAGTTTAGACAAAAAGGATTGGCTTGAGAATGTGATGGGGTTGGCTAAACTGTAAGCGTACATAAGGATAACGAGAATACAAATATGAGGGAAAAAGCAGTGAACAACGAAATGAAAGCCCACAGAAAATCATTAGCGGAAGCGGCGCAGATGCCGGAAGATTTGCCGATCCCGGAAAAGAGTATCAGGCAGATTGGAAGCGAGCAGAAGAAACGATTGAACGGAAAGTAAAAGTGAAAAATCCTCTTGAAATGGCAGCATAAAAATAAGCAGAGAACGTCGAAAAACGATGGCTCTCTGCTTATTTTGTTATTCCAGCCCTTTCAGCCTCTCCACTGACATCACATGCAGCCCCAGCAGCTCCCTGTCGTTAAAAGAATACAGCTCGATGAGCTTGCCGATCTGCTGATTATAATAGTATAGCTCGCAGGGCGTGTGGAGATTCACGTTCAGTTTCAGGAAAACGAAGTATTCGCTGGAAACGTCGAGGATGCGGATGTCAAACAACGGGTGCTCCAGCGTGGCAATCTGCGCGAAAATGTCGGGCAGGACGGCGGGCGCTTCGAGGGGAGTGCCGTTTCCATCCGTGACGGCGACGGAAACGAGGCGGTTGAGGACTTTGTTCTGCGCACGGTCGATGTAGGCGTCAAAGCATTCGCTGGGGACGTAGTAGACGGTGGCTTCGTCAGCGGTGAAAGGGTCGCAGGAATGGATGCGGCGTTTGCTGGCGAGCAGGTAGTTCACGGGTTCTTCGACGTCGGATGAATCATAATGGCGGGGCGTCTGCACCTGTACCTGCACGAGGGCTTCCGAAAGGTCGAAGTCGTCTTCGTGGAAGGAAAGAAGGTCGCTAACGGCTACAAAAATCAGCCCGAGAAAGAGCAGAAGGATAAGGAAAATAGAAATTCGGTGAGGATTGGACATATACACCTCCGATGAAACAGATTGGCGATATGCTCTATGATAGCATAGATGCTGGGAAAATGCAAATAAACCGAGGTCACTGCCGCCCAAATCGACAGTGACCTCGGTTTCATCTACCCTTACTTCTTAAAATTCTCCCACCGCTGACGGAAATAGTGCGCGGCCATCTTCGGCTTGCGGTCGCGGGTGAAAAGCCCCTTGCGATTGCCGCCGGCGCGCATCGGGCCTTGCTGCGTGCCGAAATCCGCGAAGTTCCACGGCGTTTCGCCGACGACGAAGGGACGCTCGTCCAGGCAGGCGTTGATGGTCTTGTAGTAATCCACCTGGAATTCCTCGGTGAACATCTCCGTGCCGTGCATCCCCGCGATGGTGTCCGCGCCGTACTCCGAGAGGATGGTGGGCTTGTTGACCGTCGCCCAGTAATCCATCTCCATGCGCATGGCGAAAGCAGCGGCTTCCAAATCGCCGGAAAGGTTGTACCAGCCGTAATAGCGGTTGATGCACACAACATCCATCGACGGAATGGTGATGTCGCGCGTGTAGTCGTTCTGGCAGCCGACGAGCGTCACCGGGCGGTTCTGCGGGTCAAGCTGATGCGCCAAGAGGTACAGCGGATGCCAATAGTCGTAGGCGGACTGCGGATGCGCATCCGTGTTCGGCTCGTTGCCCAAGCTCCACAGGACGATGCAGGGGTGATTCTTGTCGCGGGCAATCATGTCCGTCAGCACCTGGGCGTGATAATCGGCGGGCGCCCAGCGATAAGGGTCTTTGCCTCCTTCGCCGATGCCGACGGCGGGCGTTTCGGCAATCACGACGATGCCCTCGCGGTCGCACAGGGACAGCATTTCCTCCGAATAGGGATAATGGCTGGTGCGGAAGGCGTTGGCGTGCAGCCAGTGGAAGAGGTTGATGTCCGTCACGTTCAGGCACTGGTCAAGCCCACGCCCGTGGAAAAAGGAATCCTCGTGCTTGCAGGGCCCGTGGAAGTGGAAGGGCTTGCCGTTGATGAGGAAACGGCAGCCGTCTACCTTGATTTCGCGGATGCCGAACGGCTGGCTGTACTCATCCTGACCGAAGCGGACACGCGCCGTGTAGAGGTACGGCACGCCGGGAGCGGGTTCCCAGAGATGCGGATTTGCCACATGCACTTCGCCGGACGCGCCCGTGCCGCTGGCGACGACCTGCCCGTCTGCATCCAGCACATCCAACGTCACGTCACCCTCGCCGTGGGTCACGACGGTGTAGCGCACCGTGCCATCCATCGACGGAATAAGCGTCACATCGGCAATATAATCCGCCGGGGTGGTGTACAGGCGGACAGGGCGGTTCAGCCCGGCATAGTTAAAGAAGTCGAAATTCGGCAGGTTGATGCCCTGCTCATGCTGGTGCTGTTTGCCCGCCTCGACGGAGGGGATGCCGGGGTTATCCGAGCCGAAGAACGCCGTGCCGCCTTCGTTGCCGACAGGGAGGGTGTGATGGCTGATGGTGTTGTCCACCTCGACTTCCAGCAGGGCAGTTTGACCGGGGTGGAGGATGTCGGTCACGTCCGCCTCGAAGGGCAGAAAGCCGCCGCGATGAGTGCAGAGCAGCTGACCATCAAGGAAAACGCGGGCGTTATGAGTGACGGCATCGAAGCGGAGCATCAGGCGCTGACCTTTGAGCAGAGATGGCACGGTGATGCTGCGGCGATACCACGCCAGACCGACATGACGGCGGAATTCGGGGTCAGCGGACTGGTCATTGTAGGACGCGGGAACAGCGATGGACTGCCACGGCGCGTCGGGCTTGAGACGGAAGTCCCATACGCCGGAGAAGTCAAGGATGGTGCGGGATGCGTTGGATTGCGGTGCGAGCATGGGGAAGCCTCCTTTTTTGCTTGGTATTATAGTGGAAGAAAAAATGCTGCTTGATTTTGATAGGACGGGGGAAATCGCGCCTGCGGGCGCGACCAAAGGGCATGAAAACAAACGAAGTTTCCGATCGCCCTTTGGAAACCTTCGGCGCCGCCACTTTTTGAGTTTCGTGTTTCTTGGCTTGTGCCGAAAATATATACTGGAGCGTCCAATCCGAACCGTAGGTTCGTTGGATAAACACGCGGACACTGTATGACAGCGTTACCAACCCAATCGCGCGGAAGGGTCAAGGGAGGAACTCCCTTGTGGGGTCAAGGGGCAACGCCCCTTGGGTCTTCTTTACCTGAACCTTTCCCTCCCCAGCATTGCGCCGCAGCTTTCACGGACGATGAGGGAGCATTCCAGCTTGTGGCTGATGGGGGTCGTGTCGCCGCCGTTTAGGGCATTGATGAGTTCCTCCATCGCGAAACTGCCGCGCTCGGTGGCGCGCAAATCCACCGTCGTCAGCGGCGGATCGAGGTACTGCGTGAAGAAGAGATTGTCGCAGCCAGTCAGAGCAATGTCCTGCGGGACGCGGAAGCCGCTCTTCTTCAGATGACTGAGGACGCCCAAGGCACAGACGTCGTTGATAGCGACGATGGCGGTCGGCAGGGGCTTGTCCGCCAGCTGCGCCAGCATCCGCGCAGCACCGATTTCGCCGGACTGCGTGGTGAAGCCAGTGGGGAAAACATACTGCTCCTCCGGCGGTACGCCAAGGCGCGTCATTTCCTGACGATACATCGTGATGCGCGCATCGGAAAAGCGAGTGTTCAGACGACCGCCGATGAACGCAATCCGCCGATGCCCCAGATTCGTCAGGTGTGTCATCACTTTCCGGACGCCCTCGAAGGAATCCGACGCGATGTTGATGGAGGACATGCCCTCGATTAGCGGCCCGATCGTCACAACGGGCATTGCGTGGTGCAGCCGTTTCAAGTTGTCCAGAATCACCTCCGCCGGGCCGTCTTCCACCAGACCGCCCGTCAGCGCGACACCGTCCGGACGATGCTCCAATAAGCGGCGAATCATCTGGTCGTTCGTGATGGTTCCCGGCGTGTGGCAGAAAACCTCCAGCGCGTAGCCGTGGCGGGTGGCTTCAAGTTCCGCGCCGCGCATCAGCATCGAGCAGTACGGGTTGTCGAAATCGCCGATGACCAGCGCGAGCGTGCCGGTGCGCTTCTCCTGCGCCTGCGGGTGCGAATGCGCGGTGGAGGGCTGATAGTGCAGCGCTTCTATTGCTTCCTGCACCTTTTGGCGCGACTTGGCGGAGATGCTGCCGCCGGACATAGCGCGCGAGACAGTGGCAATGGAGACACCCGCGCGCTCCGCCACGTCGTAAATCGTAATCTTTCCGTTTTCCATTGGGAAAACCTCCTTCCTGCCCTGCTGACAGGGAAATGCTGTAACCTTGCCATCATGGGCAGAAACCTTTCCTGTTCCGACATCATTATAACACAATCTTTGAAAGAAAACAAGCCGCTTACAGAAAACAAGTGAAAATATTTTTCAGAAATCATGATGTAAATGGAAAGAAAACAGCCTTTTCAAACATTTTTTCAAAAACCCCTTGACAAGCACTCTCCTAAAATGTATAATAAGGTCACAAAGAAACGTAAAAGGTACAAACTGCCGAGACGATGAATTGTAAGCAGAATTGTAAGCGAAAACGACGTTCTTTCAAAACCGGATCGGACGGGAATGAACCCGTTCAGATAGAGATTCAAGAGGAGGAACCAAGGCATGAAAAAGTTGTTCTCTCTGGTACTGGCGGTCGCAATGGTGCTGAGCATGGCGTGCTTCGCATCGGCGGAAGAAAATACGACGCTGACCATCGTCGCGTGGGACGTCGGCACGACGCCGTACTATCAGGCGCAGAAGGAAGCCTTTGAAGCAACCCACCCCGGTGTGACCATCGAATACGTTGACGTGGCATCTCAGGACTGGGACACCAAGGCTGGCACGATGCTTTCCGGCGGCGACACCAGCGACCTGTTCATGGTCAAGCAGAACATCAACATCATGAACTGGGCGCAGCAGGGCTTCGCGGAGCCGCTGACTGACTACATTGCCAAGGACAACTACGATCTGTCCGGCTTCGTGGGCATGGAACCCAACTACGCGCTGGACGGCACGCAGTACGCGCTGCCTTTCCGCTCTGACTTCTGGGTGCTGTTCTACAACAAGACCCTGTTTGACGCGGCGGGCGTGGCTTACCCCACCAATGACATGACGTGGGAGGAATACGCGGCGCTGGCGAAGGAAATGACCGGCAAGGGCAACTGCAAGTATGGCTGCCACTACCACACCTGGCTGTCCGCAATCGTCAACTTTGCGGTGGATGATGGCGTGAACACGCTGCTGGACGGCGAATATTCCGACCTGAAGTACTTCTACGACCTCGCGCTGTCCCTGGAAGACGCGGATGCCTGCCGCAAGTACACCGAACTGACCGCGGCTGGCCTGCACTACTCCGGCGCGTTCCAGACTGGCGACACCGCCATGATGCCCATGGGCTACTGGTACGTCGCGACCCTCATCAACAACATCAAGAATGGTCTGTGCGACTTTGAATGGGGCATCACCGCGCTGCCGCACAAGGAAGATGTGCAGGCGGGTTCCTCCTTCGGCAACCTGACCGGTATCATGATCAACAAGAAGTCTGAACACAAGGATCTGGCTTGGGAATACGTCTCTTGGCTGTGCGGCCCGGAAGGCGCGAAGGTCACCGCTGGCTGCGGCAACCGTCCGGCATGGGTCTCTGAGGAAGTTGCGGAAGTGCTGGCGTCTGTGGACGGCTTCCCGCAGGACGAAAATTCCAAGAAAGCACTGCTGCCCAGCATGGTTTCCATCGAAATCGGCGTGAGCGACAAGCTGGCGGAAATCCAGACCATCCTGAACGAAGAACACACCATGATTATGACGCGCGAAATCTCCGTCGATGAAGGCATCGAGGAAATGAACGAGCGCGTGGCGGAACTGTACGAGTAATCGGCATCCGCAAGCAAATCAAGCATCCATAAGCCAGTGGGCGGGGAGGGCGACCAAAACTCGCTCTTCCCGCCTATTGTCGATTTTTCGGAAAATCAGGCTGAAAGGGGAGTCCAACTATGGCGGAGGTTGCTGCCAAGCAGCGCAAACACAAGATGAGCAGGCTGGAAAAGAAAAATACCCTCATTGCCTACTCGTTTCTCGCGCCGAACTTTCTGGGATTTGCTATCTTCACACTTGTCCCGGTGATTTGCGCAATCCTGCTGGCGTTCGTGGAGTGGAACGGCGGTGACATCAGCAATGCCCATTTTGTCGGACTGCAAAATTTCGCGGAAATTTTCAAGGCGGACAAAGTTGCCAGCAAGTGGGCAAACGGCGACTACCTATACTTCTTCAACCGCGTTGACCTTGGCATTGCGCTGAAAAACACCGTGTTCTATGCGCTGATTAACGTGCCGCTGACGCTGGTGTGCGCGATTGCCTTGGCGCTGGCGCTGAACAAGGCAAAGGGCGCGGTTGCGTTCCGCACGATTTTCTTCTTCCCCTATGTCGCCTCGATGGTCGCTATCTGCGTCTGCTGGAACTTCATGCTGATGAAGGATGGCCCGGTCAATCAGATGATTATGGCGCTGGGCATCAACTTCAACAAATCGTGGACCGCGGACTCGACGATGGCGATGTGGGCGATTATCCTCGTCAGCGTGTGGCGCTCGATGGGCTACTACATGGTCATCTACCTCGCTGCGCTGCAAGGCGTTCCGCGCGAACTCTACGAAGCGGCGACGGTGGACGGCGCGAACAAGTGGCAGCAGTTCCGCAATGTGACCCTGCCGCAGATTAAGCCCACGACGTTCTTCTGCACCATCATGCTGGTCATTGGCAGCTTCAAGATTTACGACACGGTCGCCATCATGACCAACGGCGGCCCCGGACGCGCAACGAAGATGCTTGTGACGTACATCTACGACGTGGCGTTCAACAACATCAAGTACGGTCAGGCGAGCGCGATTGCCATGGTGCTGCTCGTCATCGTCCTGATTGTGACCATCATCCAGTTCGCAAACGAGAAGAAATTCGCCAACGACTAAGAAAGGAGGAAGAACACCATGAGTCAGACGGCTGTTGTTACCCATCAAAAAGCGATTCGCAAGGACAACCCGGTCATGAAGGTGATAGGGCGTGTGCTGTTGTACACGGTGCTGATTGCGATGGCGCTGTTTACGCTGATTCCGTTTGTGTGGATGCTTTCCTCCTCCTTGAAGCTGGATCAGGAAGTCTTCCAGTACCCCATCCGCTGGATTCCGGAAACGTTCCATTGGGAAAACTACCGAGTTATCTGGGAACGCGTGTCGCTGCTGACGTACTTCAAGAACACGGCGATTATCGCGCTGGCAGTGACGTTTCTGCAGACGCTGACATCCTCTTTTGCAGCGTATGCGTTTGCAAAGCTGCGCTTTAAGGGGCGCGACCTGCTGTTCGTGGCGTATATCGCGACGATTGCTGTGCCGTGGCAGGCGTACATGCTGCCGCAGTTCATCATGATGCGTTCGATGGGGCTGTATGACACGCTGTTGGCGATGATTGTGCTGCAGGCGTTCAGCGCGTTCGGCGTGTTCCTGATGCGCCAGTTCTATCAGGGCATTCCGACGGAACTGTGCGAAGCGGCGCGCATTGACGGGCTGAGCGAATACGGCATCTGGGCGAAAATCATGCTGCCGCTGTCTACTGCCGCGATTGCGACGCTGGTGATTTTCACCTTCGTCGGCACTTGGAACGACTACATGGGCCCGATGATTTACCTGACCCGCGACGAAAACAAGACGATTCAGGTCGGCTTGCGGCGCTTTATTCAGGAGTACACGAGCGACTATCACCTTATCATGGCGGCGTCGCTGGTGTCGCTGCTGCCGGTGTCGGTGGTGTTCCTCTGCTTGCAGAAATACTTCATCGAAGGCATTGCAACGAGCGGCCTGAAGGGGTAAAATAGGAAGGAAAACAAAAGGGCAGACGGGCGGAAATTCCCTGTCTGCCCTTTATCAAAAAGGATGGGAAAAAGAGTGGAAAAATACACGCAAGCCATGCGGCAGGCAGCCGACAAGTTCCGCTGGAGCGCAAAATTGGCGGCGGACGCGGGCATCATCCCGTATAAGAGCGAAAAAGGTGCTTGGGTTACATCCCCCTACGACGGCAACAGCTGGTGGACAGGCGGCTTCTGGCCGGGGCTGATGTGGCAGCTGCACTGCGCGACGGGCGACGAGCAGTTCCAGACCGAAGCGCGGCGCGTGGAGAAGCTCCTCACGGATGAATTCCGCACGTTCCGCTGCCTGAATCACGACGTTGGCTTCATGTACCTGCTGTCCTGCGGCGCGGATGCAAAGCTGACCGGCGACGAACAGGCGAAAACCGACACGCTTCACGCGGCAAGCCTTCTCATGGGGCGCTTCAACCCGGCGGGGTTCATCCGCGCGTGGAATCACCCTGACCAGCGCGGGTTTGCCATCATCGACTGCATGATGAACCTTTCCCTGCTCTGGTGGGCGACCAGCGAGACGGGCGACCCACGATTCGCGAAAGTCGCGCAGATTCACGCGCAGACGACGCTGCGGGAGTTCCTGCGCCCGGATGGATCGGTCAGCCACATTATCGAGTTCGACCCGGAGACGGGCAAGCGCGTCAAGGAATACGGCGGACAGGGATACTGCCTCGGCTCGCAGTGGAGCCGCGGGCAGGCGTGGGGGCTGTATGGCTTCGCGCTGGCGCACCTTAATGGCGGCAATGCGGAATATCTGGACGCGGCGGAGAAAATCGCGGCGAACTTCATCCGGCATATCCGCCCCGACGGACTGACCGACTGCGATTTCTGTCAGCCGAAGGATGAGGAACGCATCGACAATATCGCGGGCGCGGTGGCGGCGTGCGGACTGCTGGAACTGGCGAAAATCACGGGCAAGGCGGAGTATCGCGCGGCGGCGGTTCGATTGGTGGATGGTCTGCTTGAGCACTGCATCGACTGGACGCAGAACAGCTGCGGTCTGCTGACGAAATGCACTGCAAGTTACCACGACGACGGCGCGGGACGGCACACGAACATCACCTATGGCGACTACTTCCTTGTGGAGGCGCTGGCGAAGCTGACGGGCAGCGACCCAATGCTCTGGCGGTGAAAGGAACAGCATGATTACAATTCTGGTAAAAGCGGCAGACGGAACACTGATTGCCTCAGCACAGAGTGCGGAGGATGCGCGCCTGTGCATCGACCGGGTCTATGAAGACGGCGACACGGTGGAAATCCTTGCGGACGAAAAGCATTTGTGCGTGCAGATGGACGTGACACTGCTGCCGGGCGAAGTGTATCTGCCGAATGGGCGGATGACATGGCGGGTTCCGGCAGGGGAGCATCGGCTGGCATATGCGCCCGGCGCGTTCGAGGCGAAGCGGCATGTCATTACGGCACGTCTAATGACGGCAGAGGAAATCAATGGGCGGCGCGATATTGCCTGCAATCCGGCGGATCTGCGCGGCGAAACGGACTTCTTCCCCCATATCACCGCGAACGTCGAAACGCGCAACGAGGCGTGCTTCTGCGCGCGCAACGCCATCAACGGGCTGCATTGCAACAATTATCACGGCGAGTGGCCGTTCGGCAGCTGGGGCATCGGCGCGCGGGAAGATGCGTGGTGCCGCATCGACTTCGGGCGCGAGGTGACGGTGGATGCAATGGCGCTCATCCTCCGCGCGGATTTCCCGCATGACGCGTATTGGGTCAGCGGACACGCCGTGCTGTCCGATGGCGCGGAAGTCGCGTTCGACCTGCAAAAGACGGGCGAGAGGCAAATCATCCCGCTGGGAAAACACACGGTGCGCTGGATGCGGCTGGAGCGGATGCAGAAGAGCGACGACCCGTCGGCATTCCCTGCACTGGCCGAATGGGAAGTTTACGGATGCGATAAGGAAGGCGAATAAGATGGAAGCAAGAGCGTATTGGCTGCAAACAATGCTGAAAATCGCTGATCCGGTGCTGAAAAACTTGGCGGCGGGGACGCTGAAGCAGAACATGCCGATGCTGTTCCATCCCGACCGGGCGGAGTATATGCACCTCGAAGCGCTCGGACGGACGGTCTGCGGCATTGCGCCGTGGCTGGAACTGGATGGCCTGACGGGCGAAGAAGCGGAGATTCAGGCGGAATACCGTGAGCTGACCCGCAAGGCAATTGCAAACGCGGTAAATCCGGAATCGCCGGACTTCATGAACTTCACCGAAGGGTATGGGCAGGCGCTGGTGGACGCGGCGTTCCTGGCGCACGGCATCGTTCGCGCCCCAAAGCAACTGTTCCATGCGCTGGATGAGCAGACGAAGCGGAATCTGGTGGGTGCCCTGCGTGCGACGCGGAAATTCACCCCGTTCGTGATGAACTGGCTCTTCTTCTCCGCGATGGTGGAGGCGGCACTGCGCGTGATGGGCGAAAGCGACTACGACCTGACGCGCGTGGATTATGCTGTGAACATGTTTGAAAGCTGGTATCTGGGCGATGGCGTGTACGGCGACGGCCCGAAATTCCGCTGGGATTACTACAACAGCTTCGTCATTCAGCCGATGTATGTTGATGTGCTGCGGACGTTCGCGGATGTCGGGCGCGGCTATGACGAGCTGCTGAAGCAGGTGGAGCACCGCGCGGGACGCTATGCGGCGGAGCTGGAGAAAAACATCAACGCCGACGGCAGTTACCCGGTCATCGGGCGGTCGATTACCTACCGCTTCGGCGCGTTCCAGCTGCTGTCACAGGCAGCACTGGAAGATTTTCTGCCGAATGAACTGCCGCCGGAGCAGGTTCGGACGGCGCTGACGGCGTGCATCCGCAAGGTGACAGAGCATCCGGCGATGTTCGACGCGCAGGGGTGGCTTCAGCCGGGCGTGTATGGCTGTCAGCCGGACTTGGCGGAGGGGTACATCTGCGTCGGCAGTTTGTATCTATGCCTGACCGTGTTTCTGCCGCTGGGGCTTGCGCCGACGGCGGATTTCTGGTCGAAGCCGGAGATTCCGTGGACGGCGAAGCGGATTTGGAGCGGTGAAAACGTGATGCTTGATCACGCGGTGGATTGATGCGGACGTGCCGGGCGGGAGGATGACTCCTGCCCGGCATGAGTCGGACGAATAAACCAAAAGGAAATCACCTGAAAGGTTCGCAGATTTCCGAACGATGAGTGCTGAAAATTGTGATTATCGTTCGGAAAATCAAAAAGAAGCAAAAAAACCGCAAAAACCTTCAAAAAACCTCTTGACGGGAGGGCGAAAAAGTAGTATACTGACAAAGCTGGTTGCGCGAGCCGCCTCAAAGGCGCATGCGAGACCGGTACGAACCTTGAAAACGATACAGAACAATAACAACGCAAACAAG
>ENA-OROD01001052-OROD01001052.1-human-gut-metagenome-genome-assembly--contig:-NODE-1052-length-23715-cov-2.545647_pt1 | contig 23715 bp, 47 predicted proteins | sample MGYA00242123_ERZ509038 | MGnify/ENA primary metagenome ERZ509038 (study PRJEB26280, sample SAMEA2338719) | human gut metagenome | biome: human gut; feature: human-associated habitat; material: faeces... | reverse complement strand
ATTGCGCAGGATTTAGAGAAGATTTTGCAGGATGCCGGATTGTCCGATAGCGGACTTGTACTAAAAGAAGATGCCGAAGAGGATGAAAAAGCAATTCACGGAGATTCAAAGACATGGAAAATTGACAAGGAAAATCTCCATGCAATGCACATACAGATGATCCAGATGCAGCAGAAAGAAATCGAACTTTTGCAGCAGAAAAACGAAGATCTGGAACGCAGATTATCAGCGTTAGAAAGGAGTGTGAACCATGCAGAAAATTTATAGCCGGACATACTGGGAGAATTTTCCAAGCGAGAAAACAGCAATTGATGCCATGCGGTTAAATAATGCGGAAGCCGGCATTGACAATCTGGATGATCGTGTGGTTGCTATGGATGCGTCTAAGGTTGATTTGGCAAAGGCAAATGAGCTTGTGAAAGAAATTCTGTGGGATGAATCAAAGGGAACGATCACTGTTGTGAAAATGAACGGTTCCAAAGCAGTCATTGATACTAAGTTGGAAAAGCTGGCCGTAAACTTTACATATGATCCGCAGTCGCAGCAGTTGATTATCACGCTTGACGATGGCACCACGCAGAATGTTGATTTATCTGCACTGATTACACAATACGAATTTACGGATTCTGATACAATCGCATTTGCAATCGGCAGTGACGGTAAGGTGTCCGCAATCGTGAAAGAGGGAAGTATCCAAGAAAAGCATCTGCGCCCGGATTATCTTGCAGATATTAAAGTGGAATCTGCCAAGGCTGTAGCATCTGCCAAAAGTGCAGGAGAATCCGAAACCAACGCGGCAAAATCTGCTACAGACGCCAAGGACAGCGCAGACCGAGTGCAGGAAATCGAAAACGAGATTAACAAGAAACTCACAATGACAGAATTTGATGTGAATGAGGATGGGGAGTTGATTTACACGGACAATTCTGCTTATAACTTTGTCGTTGACAATGACGGAAATTTAAATTGGGAGGTGGCTTAAATGGCTATAGCAGGAAGAGTGGCAATTGTGCCAAAGGGCGATTGGAGCGCAGATGCTACATATAAGAGATTGGATGCAGTGACTTATAACAATACGCTTTATTTCGCAAAAAAGGAAGTTCCAGCAGGAACGGCAACGAGCAATACAGAGTATTGGTCTAAGTCTATCGTGGGCGGTGCTGGTGCAATCGCAACGAAAGAGGATGCCGGGATTGTGAAACCGACAGACGGACTTTCGATTGCAGAAGATGGAACGCTTAAAGTTAACATTGATGGCGCAACGCTTACAATGGATCAGGTCAACAATGTTATTAAGTTGGCTGACACTTTAAAAGAGAAGATCAATGGGGCGTTCCCTGCAGCCAATGTGGTAAACAACCAGGTAACAACGGAAACGGGATATGCACTGGACGCGCGGCAGGCAAATCCGAATCTGGACGGCACGTTGGCCAAGCAGGTAGCTGATTTAAACGGCAGTTTAAGTAAAAAGGTAGATGTGTCAACTGTAAATTGCATAAAAAGCTTTTCGAATCGCGAAATCGAATTGCAGCTTAATGCAGAAGGCAGAACGTTGCTTTTTTATGTTGACACAAATAGTAAAGCTCTTGTAGCTTCTTTTCGTGGAGCAGACGGAATTTGGAAAAATATAGTACTTGGAACTTTTAAATAGCATATTTAATTGGGTTCAGCTTTGGCGAAAGCAATAATACTTTTTTCGGATGGCAAATGCTTGTTTCTGGATTTACTACAGATGTAAAAGTACGCAACTGTGAATGGGCAACTGAATGGTCTGAGTGGAGAACACTTTAATTTGTATTTTTGTTTATTTTTTAAACCAAGGACACCATTCATTTGTTTCTTTTTTGGTTCTTACATATATATTATTTTTGCTATCGATCACACTTATAACGATTTGAGCACTATATATAGAATCAGAGCCAAATGCAATGAGAATTCCCCAACTTGCATCTGGCGAATTTTCTAATTTATCAGTGTTCCCAATCATATGTACTCCAGATGTGTAATAATTTAAATTGCTACCATCTGGGATAAAATCGAAAGTTCCTAAACTGCCGTTTAAACAAAAATACAGAACGAATGTTCACGTAACTCATAAACAATTTTTATCACAGAAAGGAATTAAAAATCATGGATAAAATTATTTTAGCCAACAAAACAGAATTTGAAATTGCCGATGGGGCAAGCCTTGGAAACATCCAGATCAAAGCCGAGAACTTCGAAGCCATTAAAACGATCACGGATGCTTTTACTGCAGACAACCTTGCAGAAGTGACATTTACACATAATGGCGAAACATCCGGCAAGTACACAGATCTGAAATCCGATGGGTTTACATATATGCCGAACGTGGGCGAGGATGGCACAGAAGATGGTACATATACCGTTACTATCAGGCTGCGGACAAAGACGGAAATGGAAAAGGCAATCGATGAATTGAAAGCCGGGCATGAGTCCAATGCCGGAGCAATTCAGGATCTTGCAGATATGGTAGCAGGAGGGGAAGCATAATGGTTAAATTTTACGTGAGACGTATTCTTATAGACAAGAAAATGACGATTGATGAAGTGCCGATGCGTTGGCGCGCAAAAGTGCAAGAAGAGATTGAAAAACAGCTTTCCGCTTCTCTGCAATGACATTTTCTGTCGAAACTTGCGACCGAAAAATGTTGAAATCATGCATATTGCAGTGATACTATGGACTTGTCCGAAAGGACACTTCAAGTTCTGGCATGGGTGGGGTTTGGCATGGCTCCGCCCATAATTGGGGATTGACTATGCCGAACACACGTTCTATAATATCTGTATCGCTACATAGGGCACATGATTGGGGGTTTTGAAGTTGGGAGAAGAGTACTACAAAAATGAAATTATTAAACTCATTGAAAAATGCGACAATACTAGATGGCTTCGAGCCATATACGTATTTGTAAAAGAACTGTTAAAATAAGAAGAAAGCCAAGGGTTTGCGCATTGCCCTTGGCTTATTTTTATTTCTTCTTTGAAATCATATCAACAAAATCTTCTAGTTTATCCCAGCCATCTTTATCTAGCTGCGCTAGCGCAGAAATCAATTTCTTTTTAAAATTTCCGTCTTCTGATTTCATAACATCTGCAAGCATTTTTGAAATTTGCTCATCTTTTGTTTCCGGCATAAACATTTCTCCGTTTCCGGTGCGAAGCCAATCTTCATTAACGTTGCATTTCTCACATACAAGTTTAATAAATGCATCTGATGGATTTCTTCTTCCGGATTCATAGCTAGAAATGTTTTCTTTTGATATTTCCAAGTAATTTGCAAATGTTTCCTGAGTTTTCCCATTAGGATTGCTTTTTCTTATCTCCTTTAGGCGCTCCTTCATATTAACACCTCCTTTCAACTTGATTATACAAGTCACAATCGCAAATGTCAACGACAAAAATTGTACAATGTACAAAAATAACTATTGACAAAGATTGTACGGCGTACTATTATAAGAATGTACAAAGTACAAGAAAGGAGGAACAAAAGTGAAAAAACCATCTGTTTCAGATGTTGCATTAGTGGTGTCAATCTTAACTTTGATTTTTGTTGTAATCAATTCTTTTATATGAAATGCGAAATTATGCTCCATATAAAAGCCAAGACTGATACAGTAACCGCAATCCATCCTTTGATATCTGCCTTGCTAGATGTTTTTACTGCGGTTTCAGATTGAGCCTTAGAACTTTCTGCAATTTCTTTTGCTGATTCAGCTTGCATCTTTGCGGATTCGGCAATATCGTGAAGTTCTTTGCTTGTTTGCTCAATAAAAGCGGTTTGTGCTTCTAGCATCTCAATTGGGGATTTGCCATCTTCGTATTTAGGCATTTCGATGTCTGTGACGGATTTGTTGAAAAAATCATCCAATTGTGGACGAGTAGGTATGTAGCGCATATGGAAATCTCCTTAAGTTTTTAAGGAATTATATCATGGAAAGGAAGTGAATTCAATGAGTGAAAAGGAAAAACGCGTTGTCGAAAAACTTCGTGATGCCATTCCGAATATGACAGATTTTCAGAAAGGATATGTTCTTGGAATGGTTGAGAGTTCTGCTTCGAAACATAGTGAGCAGGGCGATGAAAACGAAACGCATAATGGAAAGGAGAATTAAAATGAGCAATTTTGAATTTCAGAAAGTTAATTCAAGGGTAATTCGTAGCGGTGACAACTATTTGGCAAAGGTTGACTCTGCGGAAAGTTTTTCAAGCATTTTCGTTGACGAGGAAACAACATATGGGGTTTCTGTAAGAGATGCACAGATGCAGACAGGAGATTCGACTTACACACCTGCAATGGCTTTTACATATTCCATGGAAGATGGTTCCGTGCGTTTTATAGATGTTGTTGTATGTCCGTTACTCGGAACGTTTGTTTCTGATTGGTACTAAATTATAAAGTGGCAGAAAGGGGCATGAATGAAAAAAGTAATCCAATTCATCATAGGCGCGGTTGCAATGGAATATTCCTTAGTTGCCGCGTGCTATATGGATAGTGAGGGCGCGGTCGGGGATGTGTCGGCTATTAAATTTGTAGCCGGTGCGGTAATTGCGGCAATCATGTATTACTGGTCAGAGGTAGACCGGAAGAGAGCCGAACTTGACAAGCGAATTAAGAGAAAACGCAGAATGAGAGAGGATGCATGGTAGGCGTTGTGTATATAAGTGGCACGAGATGTTCCACGGAAGAAAAGCGTATGCTTGCTGAACTTTTGGCAGGGAAACGAAAGAAACAGAATGATAAAGAGAATTTTGAAAAGGTTCTTGACAGAGAAATGGAAAGGAGAAGCAATGGAGAACAAAATAACGCTGATCGGTGATGTTGTATCAGCACCAAGGGAAAGCCATAAATCAAGCGGTAAGATTTTTTATAAATTTTTCATCGGAGTTGAAAGAAGAAGCGGTGTCGCAGATGTAATTCCGGTACTGTTTGATGAAGAGATCAGCGATACAGGAATTAGCGGAAGGGTATACGTCAGTGGGAAGATAATTACCCGGCACGTAAAAACCGGATCCGGAAAAGCCATTCTTACATATGTTATGGCCGATACAATCAAACCCAAAGATGATGTACCTTTGAACGAAGTAAGCCTTGATGGAATTATCGAGGAAAAGCAACTTAGAGAAACACCACTGGGTCGGAAAATTTGTGATGTGAAACTCAAAACTTTAAGAGAGAACGGAAAAGAGGATTTGATTACCTGTATTGCATGGGGAAAGTGCGCAGAGTATACGGACTCACTTGCTTTAGGCGATAGGGTGAGCACATACGGCAGATTACAGAGCCGGAGATACAAGAAAACGTGTAAAGATGGTCGTGTTGTGGAAAAAGTTACATATGAGTTGTCAATAAAAGGAATCGTGGGGGTGTAATAATGCGAATGATTTTAAAATCGTTACATATTGAAAATTTCAAAGGTGTAAAGGATAAGACATACGAATTCGGAAAGACAACAAGGGTTTCCGGCATGAACCGGAGAGGAAAGACCACAATCGGGGCGGCATGGTACTGGCTGATGTCTGATAAGAACTATGAGCTTGTCAGCAATCCAAACATTAGACCGGACAATGTAGAAGATTGCATTCCGACCGTTACTGCAGATGTTGATGTAAGTGGAAAAGAAATCACTCTTTCCAAGATGCAGAAGCGAAAAGTCGGAAAGCCGGATAAAAATGGAGTTTCGAAAATTACAATCACAAATACATATGAGATTAATTCTGTGCCTAAGACAGAACGTGATTTTAAGGCATATCTGGAAGAATTAGGGCTTGAGTTTGATAAATTCCTCATTTGTTCGCACCCGAATGTGTTCACTAAGGATTTGTCGTTAAAGAAAAAACAGGATGAAATGCGCAAATATTTATTCACTATGGCAAGCGAAAAAACAGATTTAGAGATTGCACAAATGGATAAAGAAACTGCCGATGCTGCAAAACTACTTGAATCTTATAAATTCGAGGAAATTGAAGCCATGAATAACGCTTCCAAGAAGAAAGCAGTTGAACAGTTAGATGCGATTCCTAATCAGATTATCGGTCTGGAGAAAGCAAAAGTTGATGTAGATGTGGCAGAGCAGGAACTTGCCAAGGCTGATCTGACAAGAAGAATCGCTGAATGCGATAAGAAGATTGCCGGTGCCGATCATTCGCTTGACGAATTGCGCGATAAGGAAATGCGGTTACAACTTGATATATCCGGAATTACACAGACGATGAACCGCGAATTATCCAATCGTAGATACGAAATTGATGCTGATCTGTGCGGTTGCGAAGATGAATTAAAACATCTGGAGCAGACGATTTCTTTGAAAGAAAATCAGATTGTCGGTAATGAAAAGGCTATCACAGATGCGGATGCAGAACGGAAGAAAATTGGAGAAAAGTACAATGCAGAATATGCCAAGGCATTTGATGAAGTGCCTTACCTGTTTGACGAATCCAAGTGGGGATTTGATGAAAATAGCACTGTTTGTTCACTGTGCGGTCAGAAGTTGCCAGAAGATAAAATCGAGCAGTTAAAGGCTGATTTTGAAAGCCGGAAAGAAAAAGCCAAGGCGGATGCAGAAGAAAAACTGAAAGCAAAAAGATTTAAGTTTGACACTGACAAAAAGGTTGAACTGAATCGGTTGAATACTATTGGCACCGAGAAGAAAGAACTTATTACCGAACTTACAAAGAAAAATGCTGATCTGAATACAGAAATTGAAGCTTTAAAGAAACAGGAACAGGATGCCATTGCAAAGAAAGAAGAACTTTCGAAGCAGTTATCCGAGATCCCGAGCGAAGCTGATTGCACGCAGAATGAAGATTATGTGAAACTGAAAGCAGAGCGTGACAAGGTTCTCGCCGATATTGAGAAGCTGGAATCTGATGGTGCGGACAAGATTGTTACTGATTTGAAAGTCGAGAAAGCAGATCTGCAGAGCCAGCTTGATGAAGTAAATAAGATTATCGCACAGTCTGAAAACAATGTTCGCATTGATGAACAGATTGCAGATATGCAACATAAACAGAGCGAGTATGGACAAGCAAAGGCAGATGCCGAGAGGATTCTTTATCAGCTCAAAGAAGTTTCAAAACGAAAGAATGAGTTACTTGTTGAAGAAATCAATCAGCATTTCGGTATTGTGCGTTGGAAGTTGTTCGATTTCCAGAAAAACGGAGAATATAAGGAAGTTTGTATTCCTACGGTGCTTGATGAAGAAGCTGGCATTTACAAGGTGTTCGGTGACACGACTAACACTGGCAGGGAAATTGAAGCGAAGATTGATATTTGCAACAGTTTTCAGAAGTTCTTTAATATGTATGTTCCGATTTTCCTTGATGGTGCAGAAAGTATCAATGATGAATATGTACCGGCTGTTGATACACAGTTAATTCTTCTGACAGTATCAGAGGATAAGCAGTTGAAAGTGGAGGGTGTGTAAATGAAAGAAGAATTATTGAAAATAGCATCGGAAAGTTTATCTTCGGATGAAGTAAGTGAAATTGTCAAAGAAAAATTTATGAATGCATTGGTGGGAGCAATCGAAGATGCTTTTCGTTGGGGAGATGCAAAGCATGCCATTGAGGAAAAGGTAAAAGAAGTCATGGTTCCATACATTGAGAGTTATGATTTTTCAGAGTATCTTCCCAAACTTGATTCTGTTTTAACAGAGATTGTTAATTCGGATTTCTGTATTGGAAATAAAAAGATTCTGGAGAATTTTAAAGACCTTATGGTGGAGCCGGAGCAGAAAGAAATCAAACTTACGGATTTGTTCAAGGCATGGATTAAACAATGCGAAAGGGATATTGACACAGAAGATTTAGACATTGATTACGATGATGGCGTTTCTTATCAATCCGTGGAATGTGAAATGCGGTTTGAGCTGGAAGATAAGCCATCATGGAGCAGTGTGCAAAGAGCAGTTATCACATTTGAAAATGAGCATGATGAAAAACTGAATGTTGAAATTCCTGTGTCAAAGCGGATATGGGGCAACGGAAAAGAAGAACCATATACACTTTCTTCCTATAAGGATTTGACGATTTCGTCACTTAGAAACTTGAGTGAATTTGAGGTGCTACTCTTGAGATTATCCAGAGCTGGAACGGCTATCGTTATTGATAAGGAATATGATGACAGTTATATTCAACCGGAAAAAGAACCGGAAGCGGATTTTCACTAAGAAAGCGGGGATATTGAATGTCGAGAATAGGAATCGGAAACAACATCACACAGCCGGATGCACGGTGTATGTCATGCAAGCGTTGGAAGAGTGCAACTAAGAGAGGATTCTTTGATTTTGCGGAATCCGGACATTGTTCTCTTCCGTATTGTGAAAAAGACGCGAAGAATAAAGGAAAGAGAGGGTTTAGAAGATGAAACAGCAGATTACAGAGGAAATGAAAATCCAGAATGAATGGTACAAAGAAGCGAAAAAACAGACTGTGGAAACACTTCCGGAATTTGTAAGGCATTTAACAGAAGATTATTCGCATGATTATGGAACTATTTGCCACGCAGTTGCAGCAGCAGGAATAGCAGCCATGTGTGCGGTTGACAATTCTCCGACCGGCGGAATTACCGGATTTCAAGCCGGATGCATTATGTGGCAGGTTATTAGAGAATGGAACTTTCAGAACAATAAGACAGGGTTGAAAATTCTTGATTATGACAAACTTCTTTATCCGCAGTATAAAGCTTCTTTTATATCTATAAGTAGTAAAATTTGGGAATCTGTCAAGAAAGAAGCTCAAAACAAAATTAACCAGAATAACGATGATGTGGAAAAATGGAAGGTTGCTCATGATAAATGGGTTATTGATATGGAGAAGTTTAAAGTAGACGTTGTGGAATGGCAGAAACAGCATCCGGAATACCCGACATATGAGGACAATCCAAAATTCTATGAGCATCTTGGGTTTGGAACTATGGAAGAATGGGATGAGGAAAATAAGAAACAGGAGAGCGGATTTATGTTTGCTCCAACGGAACCATGCAATCCAAGTGCTAATCCAAATGTTATTGCACATTGGAAATCTATTGTTAATGGAAATGTTCCATTTGGTTTGAAAATTGAGGAGGAATGATAAATGCAGTATATCAAAGCGAAATTTCCAAACAGTACAAGAAGCTACGTGTATCGCACCGAGGATTCCGTAAAAGCCGGAGATACCGTTGTAAATGCCAAAGGTGCAAAGCTAACAGTTACAGATGAAACCGTGGATATGAAGTGGGTGGAAACCTACGGCGCTGATAAGGTGGCGATTGTGAAGAAATGTGAGGAAAGCGAGGAAAAGCAGTGAAACTTTATTTTTATGGACTTAATTCGGACGGAATCTCCGTCACAGAAGTGGAAGTGATTGAAAAACCAAAGACATATTATCCAGTTGATAAGAAAAGAGGTTTTCCAAATTGCATGAGCTTTGTTAGAAAAGAGGACGAAGGGAAAATTACTGGCTATTATGAAAATATTTTCCTTACAAAGCCGAATTTCGATTATGCAAAGGAAAAGTTTAGAGAAGCCGCAGAAAAGGAACTTAAATCGGCAAAAGAAAAGTTTGAAATAGAAGAAAACAAATTAAAAATCATCATGGAAAGCGAGGAAAAATAATTATGGCAGAAACAAAGAAACAGGAAGTTGCAGTTAAGCAGGAAATGAATACAAGACTTTCATTTTACGCAAATCAGTATACCGGACTTATGGAGCGTGATTTTGCAGAACATGGTCTTGCCTTTGATGATTATTCCAAACAGTGCGTTATGGCATCTATGAGTGCTATTTACAACCTTGTTACATCGAATAAGGCGGCTATGGAAAATCTGAATGGTTCTAATTTGAGACAGGTTATCGGGCAGGTTTCCAGCCTTAAACTTAATGCAAATGCCGTGCCGAGAGAGTGCTATTTCCAGTTGAGAAATAAGCAGGATGCTAATGGAAATTGGTGTAAAGAGGTTGAAATGGGTATTGAGGGAGACGGAAACGATGCACTTCTCCGTAATTTCGGTGTTGGTGTTAAAAAGGTTTATCCGGTATGGCTTGTGAAAGAAGGAGATGAATTTACATACCCGAAACATAAAGGTGTCGAGATTACTCCGCCAGAATGGGAAGAAAAAGGATTGTCGCAGAAAGTAATACGTGTCGTTTATCCGGTTGAGATGGACTGTGGAAAGATTGAATACATGATTGCGGAACGTGAAGGCGTGAAAGGAAATCTTTTGGCTCATGTACGCAACAATCTTTTGAATGAAACGTTTGGAATTTGCGAGAATAAGCGCAAGGCAACCGACAAGCAAAAGGCTGAAATTAAGGCTAAAAAGGACGAGATTATCAGTGCACTTCTCGGATGCAAGACATTGGAAGAAATGCTTGCTTGTGAAGTGGCAAGACCTTATATGAGCGCGGCGTGGAGAGAAACTTCCGAAGCTATGATTATTCGCAAGATGCGTAATAATGCAATCAAGAAGCATCCGAAAGACCTTAACGCTATGGCTACACAGTCACTTATGCAGATGGATGAAACTTATCAGCAGACGCAGGAAGAAATTGCCGAGAACGCCAATTCAGAGGATTTTGTTGTAGATGCGGAAGCAAAAGAAGTTGAAAGCGCAGCAGTCGAAGCGGAAGTTGTTGAATCGGCAGAGAATGACGAGAACGTACCGGACTTTATGAAGGATTAGGAGGATATGAAGAATGATTTTTGTAAAATTAGCAGTTCTGTTGTGGGTAGCATTTTTGATTGTGAGATTTTTTGTCGGGGCGAATACCACATTAGAAGAAAAAGTTGCGGCTGCCGTTAGCAAGAAAATTAAAATGACATTCGGAAGATGGGTGCTTGTCATTGTATTTCTTCTTGCGATTGCTGATTCATTCGTGGCACTTATTTGGTTTCTGTTTTTTAGATAAGGAGGTTTGCTATGAGAGTTATATCACAGGACGGAACAATGGATGTACCATATGAAGTCAGTTCTTTAAATATGGTAGTCGGGAAATATGAAGATGTTGTAAATGCGGCTATTTATTGCTGCAACTCTTTTTCGACAATAAGAATGGCTGAATATGGTTCCGAAGAAAAAGCAAAGAAAGCAATGGAAATGCTTAGGATTGCGTATGAAAATAATGAATTTTATTATCATACTGCCAATTCAGAACACTTCACGGAATTTTCCCAAGCGTTAAGCAAAGAAATGTTTAAGAAAGCTACATCAGAATATTTTCAGTTTCCTACAGAGGAAGAATTGGAGTAGGGTATGGATAATTTAACAAGATACACCGCAGACGATGAAGTACCGAATTGTGGACGATGTGAACACATCAATGATTCTAATGAATGGTGTATGCAAAATTGCGGCGGAGCAAATGGCTGGAGCGGCTATTTGAGATATGGAGAAAGCGAGGCGACAAAAGATTGAAACTTAGAGTTTTGGGTTCAAGCAGTTCCGGAAACTCATACGCCTTGATTTCAGACAGTGGCGAAATCCTTGCCATTGAGGCCGGATGCAAATTTCTTGATTTTAAGAAAATGATTGATTGGAAAATAGCAAATGTTTCCGGATGCATTGTGAGCCACGAACATGGAGACCATGCACGATACATAAAAGATTTCATGAAATCCGGCATTCCGGTTTATACGGCATTTGAGACACAGACCGCACTTGAAATCATTACAGGAGAGCGTACAATAGCCATTCCACCACGCAGAGCACGGCAAATCGGCAGTTTTACGGTAACACCCTTCAATGTACCGCATGATACAGAAATCGAGTGCTACGGTTATTTAATCGAGCATGAGGAAATGGGTAAACTGTTATTCTTGACCGACTTGGAATATTGCAAATATGACTTTTCCGGCATAAAGGTTGAGCATATCATGGTTGAAGCCAATTATAGCATGGACTTGGTAGACCGGAATGAGCCTAACTATGAACACCGCCTACGAGGCCATATGAGCCTTGATACGGCACTTAAATTTATTCAGACGAACGACAACCCAGCTTTACGAAATGTCGTTTTAATACACTTATCGGATACAAGCGGAGATCCCGCGTTATTCCTAAAGAAAACGAAAGAGACAATTAAATATGGAGCAAATGTTTATGTTGCAGAAAAAGGGCTAGAGGTTGATATGAACCTTTGTCCGTTCTGAAAGAATGGAGGAAACATGAAATTATATATTTACAGTTTTCGAAGCGGAAAACTCGAAGAACAGGTTGCCGAAGCAAAAGAATGTGCCAAAACTTATGTGACATTGGAGGATGCAATTGGCGGATTTTACAAAGGAAGCAGAATCAGAAAAGAGTCTATTGGTAGCATTTGCGGATGGTCAGGAAACACGATAATTTTTTTGGAAGAAAACAGGAATGCGGCAATTGAAAAATTTATTTCGGGAGAAAGAAAGGAAGAAAAACTTGCAAAGGCACAACTTGATATTACACAGGAACGCATTGCATATCTTGAAAATTTAAAATAGGTTGAAACACCTTGGCGAAAGCCTAAAAGAAACTATCTTGTTTGGCGAATAGTTATCACAAACCTTATTGAAAGCCATGTTTTGGCGGTGCGTTTACCGCACCGCCCTTACAAAAGATTGGAGGTAAAAATTGAAAATATGTGAATACTGCATGGCTGAATTTGAGCCGAAGCGACCAGATCAAAAATACTGTAGACCAAAATGCGCAAGAAGATACGCACAGTTTAAAAATTTTAAAAAGGCTGGAAGAATTGTGTATACAAGAATATGCCCGAAATGTGGCAGGCTGTTTATGACGATAGATGAACGCAAAGTTGATTGCCAAGACTGCATCGGCAATGAAGTTAAAGAACGCTTGAAAAAACCAAAGGAAAAGGACGATGCAATCAAGGCTGTGAATCACATGGCACGAGCTTCCGGTATGAGTTACGGAAAGTTCGTGGCTCAAATGAGCATGAAGCCATTGGAGAGGAAGTGATTGGGGTGGATTATAAGAAATTTAGACAGGCAAAAGCCATCGAAGCCAAAAATAAACAGAAGTGGCTTGCGTTGAATCCGAAACTGAATGATGAAAGCGGAATATACTTCTTACTTCGTGAGGATGAAAATGGTTTCCGGTATGCGTATATCGGGCAGGCACTGCATATAATCAGCAGATTGTGTAGCCACCTTACAGGCTATGAACAACACATAGACCTTAGTTTACGGAAGCATAAGTTGTACAACGAGAGCGACAATCCTTATGGTTGGCGAGTTGAATTTCTGAATTTCTCAGAGAGCCAGCTTGATAAAAAGGAGAAATATTACATCAAGTTATATGCAGATAAAGGCTATCAATTGCGTAATGTCAGTTTGGGCGGTCAAGGAGAAAATCGCGCAAGTGGTTCAATCGGAGAAAGAAAAGTGGTCAAAGGTTATATGCGGGGCGTACAACAAGGCAAAAAGACTCTTGCTAAGGAATTATCGCATATTGCTGAAAAGCACCTTGAAATCCGATTGAAGCCGGAGAAACAGGGTAACAAAGTTTCTGAAAAACAGTATGAGAAGTTTATGGCTTTGATTTCTGAAGATACATATGAGGAGAGTGATTAAATGGCAGAAGTCAAGTGGATTAAAATCACAACAGATGTCTTTGATGATGAAAAGATTCTGCTGATTGAGAGTATGCCAAGTGCGGATAGCATCATTACGATTTGGTTCAAACTTCTCATTCTTGCCGGAAAACAGAATAACAACGGTGTGTTTATGATGAGCAACAAATTACCGTTCACGGATGAAATGCTTGCCACCATTTTTCGCAGAGATTTGAACACGGTAAGGCTTGCGCTTAAGACCTTTGAAGAGTTTGGAATGATTGAAGTTGTTGACAACGTGATAACGATTCCGAATTGGAACAAGCACCAAACACTTGACGCTTATGAGAAGAAAAAGGAACGTGACAGGCTATATCAGCAGAACCGGAGAAAGAAACAGAAGAACCTAATTGAGCAAAAATCGCCCTATAAATCGTCTGACGTCGCTGTTTCAGATAAAGAAGAAGAAAAAGAAGAAGATAAAGAGAAAGAAAATATAAAAGAAAATTCGCTGTCGACCGATTCCGGAGATTTGTTTGATTTTGACGATGCTTGGAAAAAGACTTTTAGTATATACCCCAAGAAAACAGCGTACAGTACCTCTAAAACAGCTTGGATGGATAAAGTGCTAGAAGTTATCGAAGAGAACCAACCGGACATTGCACGGCTGTTATACAAAGCCACAGAAGCATATTTGAGTGACTATCAAGAAAAGAATCCAGACGATAAGGATTTTCGTTACATTCCAAAATATGTTGATTGGCTGAAAAATGATTGCGATTATTGGTTGCAGATTGCGGAGAAACGAGGTGATGACAGTTGACAGAAGCAGAACAGGGGCTTATCGGATGCGTGCTTATATCTTCTGATTCTCTCGACAGGATTCCGGACATTAAGCCATATATGTTCTCCGATGATATAGGACAGGACATTTTCATAAAAATGCTTGCAATGAGAGATAATTGCGAAGAAATAACGGTTCTTTCCCTTGCGCAGTCATTGACGAATCCAAAGTACAGCGAGGATGAATATAAACGAGTCGTTATGTCTTGTTTACAATCTTCTCCGACATCGGTTGAGGCTCCTGCTTATGCCAAAGTCGTGATGAATGATTTCAAGGCAAGAGAGGTCAAAAGTCTTTATCAGAGAGTTTCATTGAGGCCGGGAGACATTGACAAGACTATTTCTGAAAGCATTTCAAGGTTGGAAGAATTGCAGAAAAACATGAAAGTTCGGTCAAAATCGTTGAAGCAGATCGTTGAGGAAAACAAGGAAAAATATTTCAACGAACACGTTGGAGAGGGCGGCGTAAAAACAGGGTTCGATCAATTGGATGATTGTATCGGAAGTTTAGAGGGCGGAGACGTGACTGTTGTCGGTGCAAGACCGGGAATTGGAAAATCCGCATTTGTAACGCAGATGATCGGACAAATGGCAGAAAAAGGACTACAAGTTGGATATTTCAACCTCGAGATGAAAGAAGGACAGGTTTACGAACGTTTCGTTTCAAGGTTGTCTGAAATAAGCCTAACGCGCGTCCGGAGGGCAAAAGCGTTCCTTGGAGATGAAAAAGAAAAATTCGACAAGGCAAACGATGAAATGTGTGATTATGATGTGATTATTTCCACAGGTTCAAAATCCGTAGGAGAAATCAAGGCAGAGAGTCGCTACCGGCAGTTTGATGTAATCATGATTGATTACTTGCAGTTGATTAAAGCAGAGCGAAAGTATAGCAACAGATCATCAGAAGTCGGAGATATTTCAAAAGCATTAAAGGCACTTGCAATGGAGCTAAATGTTCCGGTTATCGCACTTTCGCAGTTGAACAGAGTTTCAGAGGGCAGAGATACCAAAGAGCCTACAATGTCAGAGTTGAGAGAATCCGGAGATATTGAGCAGGATGCATCGAATATTTTCTTTTTATGGAATCTGGATGAAAGCGGAGAATATAAAGGATTGAAAGTTGCAAAGCAACGGCAGGGCGAACTTATGAAAGAAGCATTACAGTTTATTGGCGAAAATATGAAGTTTGTTGAAATCGAAAAACCGCTTGATGATGTTGTTGCGGAAATAAAAAAGAAAGAACGTGGGGACGGATTCAAGCCATACAATGGCAACTGTCCATTTTAGAGGTAGTGGCTATGGCAAGTGCAAAAATCGAAAAAGGTTCGGAAGAATGGCAAGTATTCATGGATTATTGGCAATTCATTCAGAAATACTATTCACCGGACAACGCTGATTCTTGGTGGGATGAAGTTGTAAAAGCCGGAGAATCATTGATAGACAAATACAAAGGCATGGAGATTGAAGAGCGTGCAAGACAGCTTGTATTGAGCCATTTTGCATGGTTGGAAATCACATACAGAAAGGAGAAATCAAAGAAATGAGCAATGCGTTGAGACGGAAGAAAAAGCCGACATTTTACACAAAGCAAGAAATAAGAACCATAGGGAAAAATGATTTTGAAAAGAGAAATTCTGATAAGGTTATATCAAAATCATACAAAGATTTCGTTGTAATCGGTTACATCATTCTGCATGACAAATTCGGGTTCGGACAGGCAAGAATCATCCGGTTGCAGGATTTTTTGAAATCTTACCTAGATGAAGCAGCATCCGGTGGAAATACTGGAAAGGACTTGTCTTTTTATCTGAAAAGTAAATACGGAATCGACATCAAAGAAGAAGTCGGAAAAATTCCACAGAGACAGTTAATGACCCTGTATGCAAAGAAAGGGTTCTGTATCGAGCGTGAAGCCTACAGGCTTTCCAGCGCATCTTTGTTTAACTATTTTGCGCTGACACTTACGATTCTGAAAAAGGAGTTTAAGATAACAGCGAAACAGTTGCAGTATTTCACGGACAAATTCATCGACTACATTGATACACTGGCTAATTACAAGCAGTTTCAGTTGACCGTGCCGATGATAGCGCAGAGTTTGGCGGATGAGATTAAGTTCGTGTGTGACTTGGAGGTTTAATATGACGAATAAAGAAAAATATGCGGATAAAATCATTGATATTACAGTAAGTAAACTTGCACTCAAAGATGGCGAGCCTGTTCCATGCGCAGAGATGAGATGTTCAGAGTGCGGATTCTATATTTCTAATTATTCATGTAAACATAAAATGCTGGAATGGTTAGATTCAGAATATGTTGAGCCGCCTGTTGATTGGAGCAAGGTAGCGGTCGATACGCCGATTCTTGTGAAAGACGTAAAAAGCGGCGAGTGGAATCGGGGATATTTTGCAATGTATGAAAACGGCACGGTGTTCACTTGGTATCATGGAGCAACATCATGGAGCGCAGAAGGTGAATCAGATATTGCAAGTTGGAAATTCGCGAAGCTGGCAGAAAGTGAGGAATAAACATGGAGAGATTAACGGAGAGAAATCCGTTGTGGATTGATGATGAAATGTGGGAAAGGGCATGTGAACCAGATTGTGAAGAAATAGATGCCGTATATCGGAAACTCAAAGACTATGAGGATGCCGAGGAACAGGGCAGAATGATTATTTTCCCATGTAACAAAGGAGATAAAATCTATGAATTCTATCGCGAATGTGCAGAATGCAGATTAGAAGCCGGAGAGACACCGGAAGATATTATCAGCATGAGGAGAGTTCGTTATTTTGGGTATGATGGAGATGAAGCATACATTTACGCGTCACAAGCATTACCTGTTCGACTTTTTAATAACGATGAGCCATTTTGTATTCCGGTAAGTGAGATAGGTAAAACAGTATTTCTCACAAAATCCGAAGCCGAAGCAAAACTGAAAGAAATGGAGAAAAATCAATGATTAAAGGAAAGAAAGTAGTAATGAACGACAAATACTATGTGTCAGAGAAAAATAAAGGCAAGATTTTTGAAGTTACAAGTGAGCCGTATAGTGTATGCGGAACCGTAGTTGTAAAGCTGAAAGGCTTAAGCGGCTGTTATGCGTTGGATGGATTAGATGAGGTGAAGGATGGAAGATAGATTTTTATTCCGTGGAAAGCGGATTGATAATGGGGAATGGGTACAGGGGAATCTCATACGGTCAAATGATGCCGAAGTTGGTTATGAAGCAATTATCATTCCAACAAATGACAGCAATATGTATACAAAAGGTGAGGGTAGAGGAGATTTAGGATTTGAAAATTGGCACAGAGTCGATAAAGATACCATCTGCCAGTGTACCGGGCTTAAGGATAAGAACGGCAAGATGATTTGGGAGAATGATGTTTGCGATAGAAAAGAACAGTATCCAGAGATTGTAAAATATTGCAATGGGGACTGGACATTGGATTACAGTTATGCAAGCCATAAGGAAAGTGGGGGTTGTTACTGCAACTTAGGATTTTATGCAGAAGAAAGAAAATGCGTAGAAGTTATTGGAAACATATTTGACAATCCGGAACTGTTGGAGGTGCAGGAATGACAGAAAATGAAGCAATCGAATTTATGAAAAGGTATTTAGATGCTGAGTGTTATACAGATAAATGCGTAAATGCACATATTATAGCAATCAAGTCACTTGAAGAAGTACAACAGTACCGCGCAATCGGCACACCAGAAGAATGTCGGGAGGCGGTGGAGAAGCAGGCGGCGAAGAAACCTATATTTAACCATAACCTTAGTGATACTCTTTCTATATTCCATTGTGAATGCGGAAACAAAATTAAAGTCAGTCACGATATAGGGATAATGAATAACAACAATGCGCCAAATTACTGTAGTAATTGCGGTTGTAGGTTAGATTGGAGTGATGAAGAATGATGTTTCAATCGTACATAAATTTCTTTCTACTAATACTTATAGCCGTTAGGTTAGATATTCTAACAAAATTTGGAGTTAACCTTTTTTGCGTTCTGTCAGTTGTAGGGATGATTGGGCATGAGGTTTTTGATTATTTGAAGAAAGGAGATAAAAAACGATGAGTCTGATTGATGCAAATGCACTAAAAGAATATTGCATGCGTGCGAGTAAATCTGATGATGATTTTAGGAGAGTAAGTTTGGCAACATTGGCGAGCGTGATAGATGTACAGCCAACCGCCTATGATGTAGACAAGGTTGTAGAACAGTTGGAGGAATATCGCGAAGAGATGGAGCAGTTTAAGTGCGGCGGAATGTTGTCAGATATGATCGAGGTTGTAAAGGCAGGTGGGGTCGAGTGACAAGCACAGAATTATGCAAAATGTGTACAGAGTATTCCATTCACTCAAAATGTGAGTACAGAAAAACGTGTAAATTACAGAAGATTTTGAAAGAAAACAAAGATCTGAAAGCAAAAAATAGAGAACTTAAAGCGAAAGTTGAAGAGTTAGAAGTTGAAAAATCATGGCGTGATTTTCCAGACATGATGGGAAAGTAGGTGGAGTGAATGAAATGGAAGAATAAAGCAGTAACAAAAATAACAGGTATTTCGTTAAACTCAAGCGTCAGAGAACTTGCAATGGCGATAAATCATAATGCAGAAGTTTTGAGAGAAGCCGTACAGAAGATAGAAGAATTGAGCGATAAAGTTGATCGACTAAAGGAAGGTGGCGCAGATGACAATTAAACCGATTTTATTCAATACAGAAATGGTTCGGGCGATTCTGGACGGGAGAAAGACCGTGACAAGGCGATTAGTTAAATTCCTTTCGAGAAAAAATCCAAATTGGACAGGGTATGTTAAGGATGGATTGATGCTTTATAACGGAAGGAATGAGCCGTGTATTAAAAAAGCACCATATCAGCCTGGCGACATATTGTACGTGAGAGAATCGTATTCGGAATTGTCCTTTGGATATGTATATAAGGCAGACGGGGAGAATATTGACCATCTTGGAAATGTGATAAAGTGGCACCCGTCCATCCACATGCCGAAAGAAGCCGCACGCATCTGGCTTAAGGTTACGAATGTGAGAGTGGAGCGGTTGCAGGAGATAACAGAAGATCAAACAGAAGAAGAAGGCTTCTTGTTTACGCCGCCATGTTTGCATATGACAGGAGAAAATTACTGTGACATAGACGGGCCATGCACAAGCGAGATTAAATACTGTGATATGGGTGCAGGGGAATTGTTTGGAAAAGTGTTGTGGAACAGTACCATCAAAAAATCTGACTTGACGCGCTATGGCTGGGATGCGAATCCGTGGGTGTGGGTTATCGAGTTTGAGCGGTGTGAAAAACCGGAAGGAGTGTGAGGTATGAGTAAAAGCAGAGCTAGTAAAATGAACGGCTATCGTAGCATGGTAAGCCGTCAGAAAAATGATGTTTTTAAGTTTAAGCCTAAGAAGAAAAAGAAATGGTGATTCAGAATGAATTTGCTTGAACACTATGTAACAAACATAACTCACGAAGAACCAATCGAAAAGAACGGAATGTTATTTTTCAAGGTTGTATGTGATGTTGATTGCTATGGTAACAAAGAGATTCAGAAAGAAGTTTTGCTTTCAGAAGATGATTATGCAGAAGCTAAAAGTAAGGGCTATTATTTAGCCTAAAAAGAAAGGGTGATGTAGAATGAAGATTTTAAGTAAGAAAAAATATAATCAGTTACTTCAAGAAGTATCTAACAAAGACAATAAAATTTCTGAACTTACTGTAGAAAATGCAATGCTAAAAGAAGAGCTTGAAGATAAAAAGACAAGTTGCAAGGCAAATGTTGGCAAAGAATTTTGTAATGTTTGCAAAAATTCTTACAGTTATAGGAAAAATAGTGGGCTTGTTGCCATTAACTATGTAGGTTGCTTACTTGATGTGACTTGTGAGAAATTTGAAAAGAAATAACTAACTAAAAAATTAAAGAAAGGAATAGGTCGTCGCGACATAAAACCGAGGTTTCCTTTTGGTAGATTTTATGAATTTTGAAAATTATTCTTGTGATAATCAAATGAGCATATTTGACTTCACAAGAGAACCAATTAGCATAACAAAGCCTATCCGATTGATAGAATTATTTGCTGGATATGGTTCGCAGGCTATGGCGTTAAAGAGAATAGGTGCAAAATTTGAACATTACAGAGTTGTGGAGTTTGATAAGTACGCTATTGCAAGCTATAACGCAGCGCATGGCACAGATTTTCCCACAATGGACATAACAAAGGTTCATGCAGAAGATTTGAATATCTGCGGCACAGAAACCTTTACTTACTTACTCACTTACTCGTTCCCTTGTACGGATTTATCAGTTGCCGGGAAACAAGCTGGGATGTCTAAGGGAAGCGGTACAAGAAGCGGTCTGTTGTGGGAAGTTGAGAGAATACTAACAGAAATTAGAGGTAGTAACGGAGAATTACCACAGATCTTGTTCATGGAGAACGTGCCACAAGTACACGGCAAGAAAAACATCAACGATTTTGAGAAGTGGTTGGGTTTCCTGGAAAGTTTAGGGTACACAAATTATTGGCAAGATTTGAATTCTAAAAATTATGGAGTGGCGCAGAACAGAAACAGATGCTTTATGTTTTCATTCCTTGGCAATTACTCATATGATTTTCCACAGCCTATACCACTCAAAAAGAAGTTGAAAGACTATCTTGAGGATAATGTAGATGAAAAGTATTACATCAACAATGAAAAGGCTGACAAGCTGATAAAACAGCTTATTGGCAACGGCACATTGCCACAACACAATCTTAACAGACAGACAGACAGACTTGCGTTGACGGAACAATCAATAAGCCGCAGCAAAGAGAAGTTGCAAACTGTATCAAAGCAAAATGCGACTGCGGAATATCAAACTTGCGGTCAGACGGAAACTTGGTTGTTAAAGGATATGGGAGAGACGGCAGACAAACAGATTGATGTAGCCGTAACTCTTAGGGCAAGAGATTATAAAGGCCTTGATAATTATGGAAGCAATGGAGTGATTGAATGGAAAAATTAACAGACGCTATCGGAATAGTGCTTTTTGAAAGTGAAAAATTCGGTGGCGAAAAGGTACTTAGGGGGGGGGATTTGTCCTACTCTAAGAGCCAATAAAACAAGTAGTGGAGTGATTGAAGTAATGGCAGATGTAAAGGTAATAGGACAAATGGATAACACAATAGTTGCTATGCGTGGCAGAAATCCCGATAATCCGTCAGATAGAACTGTGGGAAGCCCGACAGAGCAGAGATTAGAAGTAAATATGCAAGGTACAAGTAATTGCTTAACGAGTGTGCAGAAAGACAATTTGGTGCTTGAAAACGTAAAAATTAGACAAGCCACAAAGGACGGCTCTATTGAATGCGAAATAGGCGGTTGCTTTGACGCAAGCTATCCTAACAGCAAAACAAGAAGAGGAGGGGTACAAGACAAAGGCAATACTTGCCCTACATTAACCGCGCAAAACCAAGAAGTTGTTAGAATTGAAAAGGTCGGTCAAATATCAAGTAATGGATCCCAATGCGGTACAGTTGTTTCTGATAACGGCATATCTGCTAATCTTGTAGCTGGCACACGCGGATATGCAAATAGCCATATTGCTACACAATATCGTATCAGAAAGCTAACACCGAGAGAGTGCGGACGGCTGATGGGTGTATCTGATGAAGATATTGAAAAAATGGCAGCAGTCAACAGTAATACGCAGTTGTATAAGCAATTCGGAAACAGTATTGTTGTAGATGTTATGTGTTCTATGTTTAAAAACTTAAATATCAATCAATAAAATAAGGAGAAATGGCTTATGAAATTTACAAAATTCATTAAGCCAGAACTTGAACAAATCAAAGAAAATGCCAATTTCACGGAAGAAGAGGAGAGGATTTTCTCTCTTCTCTGCCGTGGTTTTTCACAAAAGCAAATATCCACAAAAGAAAATCTATCACTAAGAACGATAGAGTACAGAGTGAGAGATATAAAGGACAAAATAGAAAGAACGGGGGTATTTGATTGGATGAAAAAGAACTGTTGAAATATGCCGTTGATAGTGGCATACTAGACATAGCACTTGTGCAGAAACAAGTCACTATGCAAAAGAGAGAAAAATTACTCAAAAAAAACCCTTATAAAATCTATCAAGGAAAGGATGAGAACTGGTACTCATATCTGCCGGATGAAGTAAAAGGCAGACGTAAAATTAAGGCAAAGCGCAGAGAAGCGGTCGAGCAGAAAATCATTGACTATTGGAAAGAGAGGGAGGATGATCCTACAGTAGAGGAAATCTTCAACCGTTGGATTTCGCAAAAGCTGGAACTTGAAGAAATCAGCAGGGCAACCTATGACAGATACTTAATGGACTTTCAGAGGTACTTTGACGGTATCAAGGATAAGAGAATCAAAGGGATAGACGAATGCGAGCTTGAAACGTTTATACGGAACAGCATCCATGATTTCAACATGACTTCCAAGGCATTCTCGAACTTCCGGACTCTGATATACGGAATCTTTAAGTATGCCAAGCGGAAGAAGTATGTCAAGTTTTCCATTACATACACGCTGAAAGACATGGATATATCGCCAAAAGCGTTTAAGCACGTAGTCCGACAGGCAAAAGACCAAGTATATATGCCGGATGAAAAGGAACGCATGGAGATGTACTTAAGGAATCACTTGGATATCGTAAACCTTGGGTTGCTATTCATGTTTAAGACAGGAGTACGTGTCGGGGAATTGTCGGCATTAAAGCGAAAAGATGTTGAAAACTACACGGTTGCTATCAATTCTACAGAGACACGCTATCGTGATGATGACGGTTTTCACTATGAGGTCAAAGATTTTCCGAAATCAGAAGCCGGATTGCGATTTGCCATACTTCCAGATAAGTATAAATGGATTCTTGATGAAGTACGAAAGAGAAATCCCTTCGGGGAATATCTATTTGAGAGAGAAGGAGAACGTTTGAAATCCTACAACTTTCGTGAACGTTTGCGGTATATCTGCGAACATGAACTGCGAATGAAAGTGAAATCTCCGCACAAAATCCGTAAAACATATGGAAGTATTCTTCTTGACGGAAAAGTGAAAGAGTCCACAATCCTTGATACTATGGGGCATACAGACATTAGTTGCACAAAAGATCATTATTATTTTGACCGCACAGGAATTGAGGAAAAGAGACAGGAACTTGGCTTAATCGAAGCATTATGAGCCCCTAGTACTCAAAGGTACTCAAAGAAAAATTGAAAGAATGGCTATTTTAAGCCATTTCAAGGCAATTACTTTAGGGTTCGATTCCCGTACGGACTGTTTTAAAAGTCGCATAAACACTGT
>ENA-OROD01001038-OROD01001038.1-human-gut-metagenome-genome-assembly--contig:-NODE-1038-length-23882-cov-5.755655_pt1 | contig 23882 bp, 26 predicted proteins | sample MGYA00242123_ERZ509038 | MGnify/ENA primary metagenome ERZ509038 (study PRJEB26280, sample SAMEA2338719) | human gut metagenome | biome: human gut; feature: human-associated habitat; material: faeces... | reverse complement strand
CTAACGGAAAAAAAGGATGACAATCCTCACAGGGAAAGGGTCTATCAGAAGCTGTGCAGGTGCGGAGAGCTGGGAATCCCGGTAGAGCTGGTCAGCGGAGAGGTCTTCCGCAAAATATCTGACACCAAGACTCCCCAGGGAATTCTGTTTGTGGTGAAAAGCGGAAGCTGCAGCTTAAAGGAGATGATCGCACAGGCAGAAAAGAAAAAGCAGGAACAGGGCAGGGAACCCCTGTTTTTGATCCTGGAGGATATACAGGATCCCGGGAATCTTGGGACCATGATGCGGACGGCAGAAGGAGCCGGGGCGGACGGCGTCATTATGAGTAAGGGGACGGTGGATATCTATAATCCCAAAACCATCCGGGCAACCATGGGCTCCCTTTACAGAGTGCCCTTTGTGTACATGGAAAATCTGGAGGAGGCTGTAAGTCTTCTGAAAAAAAGCGGGATCACCACTTATGCGGCTCATTTAAAGGGCGAGAAATTTTTTCACCAGATCAGATACAGCGGGGGAAGCGCATTTCTGATCGGAAATGAAGGGAACGGACTGAAGACGGAAACAGCACAGCTTGCAGACACTTATCTTAAGATCCCCATGGAGGGAAAGCTGGAGTCTCTTAATGCATCGGTTGCGGCAGCTCTTTTGCTGTATCAGGCGGCAGGCAGTACGGGGCGTTTTACTTTGGGACAGGAGAAATAATAGTTAAGGGGCAGAAAGGAAGGATGAACAGATGAAGATTGGATTTATTGGACTTGGAAATATGGCAAAGGCCATGATCGGAGGGATCCTGCGGAAAAACATCATCTCTCCGGAGGACATCCTGGGATATGCAAGGACAAAGGAAACCAGAGACAGGGTTTCCAAGGAATACGGGATTACCATCGGTGAGAGCAACGAGCAGGTGGCACAGCAGGCGGATATTCTGTTCCTGGCAGTAAAGCCGCAGATGTTTGGCGAGGTGATCCCGCAGATCAGGGATCAGGTGAAAGCGCAGACCCTGATCGTCAGCATTGCAGCCGGAAAGACCATTGCTCAGATCGAAGAGGCTTTTGGAAAAGAGATCAGCCTGATCAGATGTATGCCAAACACGCCGGCCATGGTACTGGAGGGATGTACCGGGGCCTGCAGGAACAGCAGAGTGACGGATGAAGAAATGGAAACCTGTATGAAGCTGCTTTTGAGCTTCGGACTGGCCTATGAGGTGCCGGAACGTCTAATGGATGCAGTGGGTGCCGTAAGCGGAAGCTCGCCGGCCTTTGTGTTCCAGTTTATTGAAGCAATGGCAGACGGAGGGGTAAAAGCAGGGATGCCAAGGAGCCAGGCTCTTGGGTTTGCAGCCCAGACCGTGCTTGGAAGCGCCAAGCTTTTGCTGGAAAGCGGAAAGCATCCGGGAGAGCTGAAGGACATGGTTTGCTCCCCCGGCGGAACGACCATCTGCGGGGTGCAGGCACTGGAGGAAGCAGGGCTTCGGGGAGCTGTGATGAAGGCCATTGAAGCCTGTGTCGAAAGATCAAAAAATATGTAAAAAAACCGTAACAAATAAGGAAAAAACTGGAAAAAAAACTGGCATAAAATCCGGGTAAAATTGCATAAACTTGACAAAGATGGGACAATTTGCTAATATAGTCACCATACTTGTTGTAACAAATCTGTAACATTCGGTTGCAGAGGTATTTGGAGGGAGCAAGATGAACCGGAGAAAGATTCTGCCCCATGTGGCAGCAGGCATTTTTGTGAGCCTGCTATTCCTTCTGGCAGAGGAAATAACCGTTCAGGCCAGTGAAAAGGAGGGGCATAATTTTTTGAGCTCAGGGGTAGCGGAGATCCTCGATCCCAGTGCTCTTAGTAATGATGCGCCTGTGCAAAATCAAACAAGCCTCGATATCAACGAGAAATTTGAAGCCGAAAAGGAAAGAATGGAACAGGAGCTTACCATGGCGAATGTTCAGAATGCCCTGAATATCCGGGAAAAGGCCAGTGAAGATTCCGACAAGGTCGGTCTTTTGTACAAAGACTGCGGAGGGACGATCCTGGAGCAGAAGGACGGCTGGACAAAGCTGAAATCCGGTAATGTGATCGGCTGGGCAAAGGACGAATATCTTCTGTTTGGCGAGGACGCCAAGAAAATGGCAGAGGATGTTGGGAACTGGATTGTTACTCTGGATGTGGAAGCAGTCAGAGTCAGGACAGAGCCAAACGATAACGCAGACGTCTACGGGCTTCTTGCCTATGAGGACAGCGTGGATTTTATTGAGACAGTGAATGACCACTGGATCAGTGTAGATTATGATGGTGAGATCGGATATGTAAATTCCGATTATGTGAATGTGAAGTTCCACATCGATGAAGGCGAGACCATGGATGTGATCCGGATCAGAGAGCGGGAGGCAGAGGAGCGCAAGCGGAAGGCTAACCAGGGCAAGGTATCCGCAGATGCGGATGAACTGAGACTGCTTGGTGCGCTGATCTACTGCGAAGCCGGAAACCAGTCCTATGACGGCATGCTGGGCGTCGGTGCAGTGGTTATGAACCGTGTGCGGAGCGGAGCTTATCCTAACACCATCCATGCAGTTATTTATGCTTCCGGCCAGTTTACACCTGCCATGACCGGCAAGGTTGCAAGAGTTTATGAGGGAAATGTCCCGGATGCCTGTCTCCAGGCAGCCCAGGCGGCCATCAACGGGGAAACCACCGTCGGAGACGCAACCCACTTCCGGCGTGCAGGAACCAGGGAAGGGTATGTTCTGGGAGATCATGTTTTCTGGTAACGGAAAAGTAATTTAATAAAGAAGAAACAGAAGAAATGAGCTGTCACCGGCGGTGGGAAAGGAAACATACCGCAGGTGGCAGCTTTTTGCCTTTGCCCTATAATCTGTTTGCGTCCGTATGTATTGTGTAGTAGAATGAAAGAAATATAGTTATCATAACCTGGGAAAGAAAGGCATGGTGAGACAGAATGACAACAACCTGGCTGATTATTTTTGTGGCATGTATTGTGATTGAAATCATTACAATGGGGCTGACAACGATCTGGTTTGCGGGCGGTTCCCTGGTGGCTGCTGTAAGCGCTGCATTTTCCGCACCGTTATGGCTGCAGCTTCTTCTTTTTGTGGCGGTTTCGTTTGTGCTTCTGTATTTTACAAGACCCATTGCGGTAAAATATTTTAACAAAGACAGGATCAAGACTAATGTAGAAAGCCTGATCGGCAAACAGGCCATTGTGATCAGCGAGATCGATAACCTGCAGGGAATTGGGCAGGTGACCGTAGGCGGACAGGAATGGAGCGCCAGAACGGTAAAGGACGGCATAACGCTGCCGGTGGGCTGTGTTGTGGTGATCAGGGCAATTAATGGCGTGAAACTTATGGTAGAAGAAAAAGAGCAAAAACAGGAGGAAACAAAATGATCATTTTAGTAATCTGTATTTTAATTTTACTGCTTTTAGCATCCTGCGTGAAGATCGTGCCGCAGGCTTATGCCTTTGTAGTGGAAAGACTTGGCGCTTACCAGGGAACCTGGTCTGTGGGACTTCATTTTAAGCTGCCTATTCTGGATAAGGTGGCCAAGAAGATCAACTTAAAGGAGCAGGTAGTGGATTTCGCACCTCAGCCGGTGATCACAAAGGATAACGTTACGATGCGGATCGATACGGTCGTATTTTTCCAGATCACGGATCCCAAGCTGTATGCGTACGGGGTGGAAAATCCGATCATGGCCATTGAAAACCTGACTGCAACCACTCTTAGAAATATCATCGGTGATCTGGAACTGGATCAGACCCTGACCTCCAGAGAGACCATTAACACCAAAATGAGAGCCAGCCTGGATGAGGCTACAGATCCCTGGGGAATTAAGGTAAACCGTGTGGAACTGAAAAATATTATTCCTCCCGCAGAGATCCAGAACGCCATGGAAAGGCAGATGAAGGCAGAGCGTGAGAGGCGTGAGGCCGTTACAAGGGCAGAGGGAGAAAAGAAGGCAAGCGTTACGGTTGCAGAAGGAAAGAAGGAAGCAGCCATTCTGGAAGCGGAAGCAGAAAAGCAGTCTGCGATCTTAAGAGCAGAGGCACAGAAGGAAAAGATGATCCGTGAGGCAGAAGGTGAAGCGGAAGCAATCCTGAAGGTACAGCAGGCAAAGGCGGACGGTATCCGCATGATCCGTGAGGCAGGCGCAGATGAAGCAGTGCTCCGCATTAAGAGCCTGGAAGCATTTGAAAAGGCTTCTGACGGAAAAGCAACAAAGATCATTATTCCTTCCGAGATCCAGGGGCTGGCAGGACTTGCAACCTCTGTAAAGGAACTGGTATCAGATCAGAATAAGACAGCAAACTAGAGGCTTGCAATACAGGCAGAAATGGAGTTGACTATGGAAAAAATAGATTTAAAGGGCAGAAGCTTTTTAAAACTTTTGGATTTTACACCGGAAGAGATCTTATATCTCATCGATTTTTCGGCAGAATTAAAGGAGAAAAAGAAGAAGGGCATCAGTACCCAGGATCTGCACAGAGGGAAAAATGTAGCGCTGATCTTTGAGAAGACCAGTACCAGAACAAGATGCTCCTTTGAGGTGGCGGCTCATGATCTGGGAATGGGAACCACTTATCTTGATCCCAGCGGTTCCCAGATCGGCAAAAAGGAAAGCATTGCCGATACGGCCAGAGTGCTGGGAAGAATGTATGAGGGCATTGAATACCGTGGTTTTGAGCAGGAGATCGTGGAGGAGCTTGCAAAGTATGCAGGCGTTCCCGTCTGGAACGGCCTGACCAATGAATTCCATCCCACACAGATGCTGGCAGATATGCTGACCATCCGGGAAAAGCTTGGACGCCTTAAAGGCGTAAAGCTGACCTATATGGGGGATGCTCGCTATAATATGGGAAATTCCCTGATGGTAGTCTGCGCAAAGCTTGGCATGCATTTTACAGCCTGTACCACTCCTAAATATTTCCCTGACAAGGCGCTTGTGGAGACCTGTGAGAAGATCGCACGGCAATCGGGGGCTACCATTACCCTTACGGACAAGGTTGAAGAGGGTACTAAGGGGGCTGATGTGATCTATACAGATGTGTGGGTGTCCATGGGCGAGCCTGCACAGGTTTGGGAAGAACGGATCAAGGAGCTGTCTCCTTACCAGGTTAATCGGAAGGTGATGGAAAATGCCGGAGAGAATGCAATCTTTATGCACTGCCTTCCTGCCTTCCATGATCTGAAAACCAAGATTGGCAAGGAAATGGGCGAGAAGTTCGGCGTTACGGAAATGGAAGTGACGGACGAGGTGTTTGAATCTCCTCAGTCCGTGGTCTTTGACGAGGCGGAGAACCGTATGCATACCATTAAGGCGGTTATGGCAGCAACGCTGTAATAACTGAAAAGAACGGAGACTTTATGGAAAAACAGGCAGCAGGGGAAGGCATGATACTTTGCGGGGCAAATGCCTATGAACAGAAGTATTATTTTAATGAAAAATTTGATAAGCTTCCACAATCGATCAAGGATGAACTTCATATTATCTGCGTGCTTTTTACGGAGGAGATCGGAGGGATCTTTACCATCGGATTTGAAGAGGATGGGAGCGTCAACATGCGCACGGAGTTTGCCCCGGAGGATTATCTCTATGACGAGATCGGAAGCGGACTTCTGGTGAATGAGGTGCGCAGGAAAAGGCAGGAGCTTTTTGAATCCCTCAGTCTTTACTACAGGGTTTTTATCCTGCATGAGGATGTAGGGGCGCTGCTTGACGAGGAGGAATAAGACCATGATACTGGTAGTGGATGTAGGAAATACCAATATTACCTGCGGAGTATACGATAAGAAAAAATTGAAAACCACCTTCCGGATGATGAGCGCGCTTCCCAGAACCTCAGACGAATACGGGATCAGCCTGCGGGAGCTGCTGCGCATTAATGATATTAAGCATGAGGAGATTGAGGGAACCATTATTGCCAGCGTTGTGCCTAATGTAATGCATTCCCTTACGGGAGCCATTACAAGGTATATTGGAACCACGCCGATCATTGTTGGGCCGGGGACCAAAACCGGAATTAAGATCGTAACGGAAAATCCAAGGGAAATCGGCCCGGACCGTATTGTAGATGCAGTGGCAGCGTATGAGCTGTATGGAGGCCCTGTGCTGGTGCTTGACTTTGGAACGGCCACAACCTATGATCTGGTAACGGAGGACGGCCGGTTTACGGCAGGGATCACAGCGCCCGGAATTAAAATATCTGCAAAGGCTCTGTGGGAGGATACGGCAAAGCTGCCGGAGGTAGAGATCAAAAAGCCAAAATCCATTCTGGCCCAGGAAACTGTTTCCAGCATGCAGGCGGGGCTTGTTTACGGGCAGATCGGCCAGACAGAATATATTATCGAGCAGGTGCGGAAGGAAACCGGGTATGGAAACCTGAAGGTGGTTGCTACCGGAGGACTCGGAAGGATCATCGCCGATGAAACAGACTCCATCAATATTTACGACAGGGATCTGACCTTAGAGGGGCTTCGCCTGATCTACGAAAAAAACGTAAAGGAATAAAGCCATGCAGATTGGAAATGTGGTTCTTCAAAACAATTTGATCTTGGCGCCCATGGCAGGTGTAAGCGACCTGCCATTTCGTTTGCTTTGCAGAAAACAGGGCGCCGGCCTTGTCTGCATGGAAATGGTCAGCGCCAAGGCAATCTTATACGGCAATAAGAATACAGAGGGACTTTTAGAAATCGATCCGGGGGAAATACCGGTATCCCTTCAGCTTTTTGGATCCGATCCGGATATTATCAGTGAAATGGCTAAAAGGATCGAGGAAAGGCCTTTCGCCATACTGGATCTGAACATGGGCTGCCCGGTTCCGAAGATCGTTAATAACGGAGAAGGATCGGCCCTGCTGAAAGATCCAAAGCTTGTGGAAAAGATCCTCACAAAGACCGTGCGCGCCATAAAAAAGCCGGTGACAGTAAAGATCCGTAAGGGCTTTGACGAAGAGCATGTGAATGCGGTTGAGATCGCCAAAATTGCGGAAGGCTGCGGCGTGGCTGCAGTTGCTGTGCATGGCAGGACCAGGGAACAGTATTATTCCGGTCAGGCAGACTGGGAGATCATTGCAAAGGTGAAGCAGGCTGTGTCTATTCCGGTTATTGGAAACGGGGATGTGGTAGACGGCCCTTCAGCAAAGGCCCTGCTCACACAGACAGGCTGCGACGGGATCATGGTTGGCCGGGCTGCCCAGGGAAATCCCTGGATCTTCAGAGGGATCGAGCACTATCTCAGAACAGGCGAAGTGCAGGAAAGGCCCACAGGAAAAGAGGTGTATGACACCATTCTTTCCCATGCGGAAATGGAGCTTGCCCATAAGGGAGAGTATACAGCTGTGCGGGAAATGCGAAAGCATATTTCCTGGTATACGGCAGGGTATCCGAACTCGGCGGCGCTGCGCAGAAGGATCAATGCCATGGAAAGCTTTGAAGAACTGAAGGAGGCGCTTTCGGAAGCGCTTGGAGAAAAGGAAGAATAGCATTTTTCGGAATAGAAACGGACAGCCCTGCATAGGATGACATATGGAGATAAGAACGATTTTTTATATGTCAATTCAAAAGGGAGCATGCGCCGGAGAAATTCCTGATTTCCGCAGAAAGGGAATGGTTATGGGAAGGCTTCAAAACAGCCTTCCTTATTTTCTGTGGGACGGAAAAAGAAAGACAGCCTTTTTGGAGGTATACTATGGCCTTTGGCCGGAATATGAAAGAAGGAGCTTTTGCATTAAGGGACTGTCAGAAAGACTGGAAGTTCCCGGAACGACCATAAAACAGGCGCTGTTTCCTGTGCAGCCCTGGCGGAGGGAACAGGCAGAAAGAGTACTGGAACAGGCAAGGGAAAGGATCAGAAGCGAGTTTTGCTGTCAGGAAGAGGTGATGGCAAAAGGCTTTCCGGGGGCATGGGAGAGTGTGCCTGTGCAGCTGCTGGCAGCGCTTTTGTACCGCTGCGCTCCTTTTGAGCGGGTGGCGGTATCTTTGCCGGAGGAGGGAGAAACCGAGGCGGAAGAAGCGGCATGGCTTCTTTATCCTTATTTAAACAGAGTGAGAAGGGTCAGCATCCTTGGAAAGCAAAGCAGCGGAAAGGAAGCTTTGAGGGAATTTCTGCAGGATGAGTTCGGGCTGGTTCCTTCCTATGAAAAGAGAAGCGGTAAGGGGGAGCTTTGGCTGGATCTGAGAAAAGAAATAACGGCAGGAGGGGCTTTTTGTTCAGAAAATGGGAAAGGATCCTACGTCAGCAGGGGCGCAGCCCTGAAATTCCTTGACACTGCGGTAAAAAATGGGTATAATACGAAAGTTAATTAGAATAGGTTGATTAGCTTAAAATATAAAAAAATAAAAGATGGAAGGGCGAATAACAATGGAAGAAAAGAAAAACATACTTACCTATGAGGGTCTTCGCAAATATGAAGACGAGCTTCATGACCTTAAGGTAGTAAAGAGAAAAGAAGTAGCTCAGAAGATAAAGGAAGCCAGAGAGCAGGGCGATCTTTCTGAAAATGCAGAGTACGATGCAGCCAAGGACGAGCAGAGGGATATTGAGGCCAGAATCGAAGAGCTGGAAAAGATCCTGAAAAATGCAGAGGTGGTTGTGGAGGACGAGGTAGATCTGGACAAGATCAACATCGGCTGCCAGGTTAAGATCCGCGATCTGGAGTACAATGAGGATCTGGATTATAAGATCGTAGGCTCCACAGAGGCAAACAGCTTAAAGGGCAAGATCTCCAACGAATCCCCTGTAGGAAAGGCGCTGATCGGTGCAAAGGTGGGAGATATCGTGGAAGTAGAGACACAGGCAGGTGTCTTAAAGTATGAGGTTCTGGAAATTCAGAGATCAAATTAGGATACAGGATCGGCCGGAGCCGATAGAAGAAAGGCATGGGAACAGAAATGGAAAACAATAAGCAGCAGGAACAGGATATTGGACAGCTTTTAAAGGTCAGAAGAGAAAAACTTGCAGCTTTGCAGGAAGCAGGCAAGGATCCCTTCCAGATCACAAAATATGATGTGACGGCACACAGCAGAGATATTAAGGAAAATTTTGACCAGATGGAGGGAAAGCGCGTTTCCATCGCAGGACGTATCATGCAAAAGCGTGTTATGGGTAAAGCATCCTTCTGCAATGTTCAGGATTTAAAGGGAAATATCCAGTGCTATGTAGCCAGGGACAGTATCGGTGAGGATTCCTATGCAGATTTCAAGAAGTATGATGTAGGTGATATTGTAGGGGTTACCGGAGAAGTATTTAAGACCAAGACGGAGGAGATCTCCATCCATGCATCCAGTGTGACCCTTCTGTCCAAGAGCCTTCAGATCCTTCCGGAGAAGTACCATGGCCTGACAAATACAGATATCCGTTATCGTCAGAGATACACGGATTTGATCATGAACGAAGAGGTAAAGGAAACCTTTGTCAAGAGATCCAAGATCATTGCTGCGATCAGAAGATACCTGGACGGACAGGGCTTTATGGAAGTGGAAACACCTATGCTGGTTTCCAACGCAGGCGGTGCGGCTGCAAGGCCTTTTGAAACACATTTCAATGCTCTTGACGAGGATGTAAAGCTTCGTATTTCCCTGGAGCTTTATTTAAAGAGACTGATCGTTGGCGGACTGGAGCGGGTATATGAGATCGGGCGTGTGTTCAGAAATGAAGGTCTGGATACCAGACATAACCCGGAATTTACGCTGATGGAGCTTTACCAGGCATACACGGATTACAACGGAATGATGGATCTGACAGAGAATATGTTCCGCTTTGTAGCAAACGAGGTATGCGGTGCAACAACGATCCCTTACGGCGAAGACATGATCAATCTGGGCAAGCCTTTTGAAAGGCTGACAATGATTGATGCCGTTAAGAAATATACAGGCATTGACTTTGACCAGGTGCCTGACACCGCAGCAGCCAAGAAGCTGGCTGATGAGAAGGAAGTCCACTATGAGGACAGGCATTCCAAGGGAGATATTCTGAACCTGTTTTTCGAAGAGTTTGTTGAGGAGCATCTGGTTCAGCCTACCTTTATTATGGATCACCCTGTGGAGATCTCTCCGCTTACCAAGCGTAAGCCGGACAAGCCGGATTATGTAGAGCGCTTCGAGCTGTTTATTACAGGGCGCGAGATGTGCAACGCATATTCGGAACTGAATGATCCCATTGACCAGAGAGCCCGCTTCCAGGCACAGGAAGAGCTGTTTGCCCAGGGAGATGAGGAAGCAAACCACACAGACGAGGATTTCCTGAACGCACTGGAAATCGGTATGCCTCCTACCGGCGGTATCGGATACGGCATTGACAGACTGGTTATGTTGCTCACGAATTCACCGGCGATCAGGGATGTGCTGTTGTTCCCGACGATGAAATCGCTCGATAAATAGACTGAAAATCAGTCCGAATCAGTCCAAATCACACGGAAATGATTCAAAAATACGACGATTCACAAATGGCTTAAATAGGGCTATTTGGACTTCAGTGGACAAACACAAACTGACTATTTGAAATTATGAAGTCGGTTCCAATCAATTAAAAAATTATCAAAAAGCGAGAAATTTTTTACGACAGTGACCGTCGTAAAATTGTAGTCAACTACATCGTAGCCTTTTGGACTTAAACCATCTAAGTACTTCAAACGAAGGAAAGGATGGTTTTTTTATGTCAAAAAATGAAAAGTTACCGGAAAACATTAAGCCGGAAAATAGGTGAGAAGCGATATGTTCGCATCAGTGAGGGTGCTAGGCGCTACTCTGTTAGTCCGAATACATTCCGCATGATGGCAGCTGAGGCACATGCCATTATCCATGTGAGAAGAATTGTATTAATTGATACCAAGATGATTGATGAATATCTGGAAGCGTTTAGGGAGGAGTAGACTATGAAGTTCAATTATATTTATGGCAAGCAGGCAGAACAATATGATTATCTCTATATCCCGAAGGCATTCATGAAAGAGGAGTTGTTTAAATCAATGACAGCTTCAGCAAAGATTATGTATGCGGTGCTGATGGAAAAGCAACAGAAATCTGTGGAGATGGGATGGATTGATGAGAAAGATCATGCATATATTCTGGCAAACATAGTTGCAATTGGTACAGAACTTAACTGGGATGAAGCAGAAGTTCTTGCGGCAGTTGAGGAATTAGAAAGATTTGGATTAGTAGAGACAGCTGAGAAATCCGAGGATATAAAGCTATATCTCAAGAGATTTGTATGAAGGGAGGAAGCGGTTTGAGTGAGAAAATAACATATAGCTATTATACAAGCGCACTGGCAAGTCAGAATGCATTCTTCCGACTTCCTCGTGCTTTATATGAAAAAGAGTGTTTCAGGGGTCTTAGCAATGATGCCAAGACTCTATATGCTCTCATGCTTGATCGAATGAGTCTGTCACTGGCGAATCAGTGGCTGGATGAGGATGGAAAAGTTTATATCAATTACAGCTTGGAAGATATTATGACTACGCTTAATTGTGGTAAGACTAAGGCTGTGGCTCTTCTTAAGGAGCTTGATAGTGAAAGTGGAATTGGTCTTATCAAGAAGAAGAATATGGGAATTGCAAAGGCAAGCGTGTTCTGTGTAATGAACTTTATCTGTGAAGATGAGACAGCAGAGGAGAAGCAAGGCTTAGATTCTAGTGAGGAAAGAGCTGGCATTGTTTCTGCGGAAGAAGACTTGTCAAATGTGGATAACTCTGCTCCACGAGTTCAGAAAATGAACTCAGAAGAGACTTGCGTGTTCGATAATCGAACTCATGCGTGTCCGGAAAACGAACACGACCGTGTTCAGAATCTGAACCCTAATAAGAATAATATAAATAAGACTAATATGAGTAAAACTAATCCTATCTTATCAATCAATCTTACACCAGAGGATGCGATAGATGAGATGGAAGGCTATAGTGAAATCATCAAGGAGAATATTGATTATGACAGCCTTCTTCTGGCTCATCCATATGACCAGGAGATGGTAGAGGGAATCTTTAATCTGATTCTGGAGACAGTTCTGTCTAAAAACGAAGAGATTACCATCGCTGGAGATGTGTATCCAAAGAATCTTGTGAAAAGCAAATTCCTGAAGCTTAATTATTCTCATGTGGAGTATGTAATTAATTGCCTTGGGAAGAATACTACTAAGGTGCGGAATATAAAAAGTTATTTACTTGCCAGCTTGTTCAATGCAGGAAGCACCATAAGCAGTTATTATAGGGCTGAGGTAAATCATGATATGCCACAGTTTGCTGGGTAATCGAGCAACGAGAATACCATGTGTGGTTTGTGCAAATTCTGCATCAACCACTGAAAAAGTTTAAAAATGCGACAAATCAACAGCTGTATAAACCATTTTGAAATAAAATTAAACTTGACTATGTTTGAAACTGGTATTATATTAGGTTTATAAAAGTGACAAATTAGTTTACATATAACCCAAGTTGATTTATAAAACATGGAGGTGTTGATTTTGAATTTGTATTTTGAACTATTGAAAACTCCAGTATTTACTGTGGAAGATGTAAATAAATATTATGACAATATGGACAGCGCTCGCTCTGCAATCAAGCGATTGATGAAGGAGGGAATGGTGGCGAAAATCCGTAACAATATGTATACCTGCATCAGTGGAGAGACAGGGGCACCGGTTGCTAATCGATTTCAGATAGCAAGCAAGATTACGCCAACCTCTTATGTGTCTCACCATACCGCTATGGAATATTATGGGATAACCGATCAGGTATATTACGATGTCTATGTTGCATCAGAAACCAGCTTTCGAGAGTTTGAATTTGATGGATATACGTATCGATATGTGGCGTCAAAGGATATGGAAGGCGTGGAAACGCCTGCACTAAGCGGTGGAATACGTATCACAAATCGGGAACGAACTTTGGTAGACTGCGTAAAGGATATGGATAAAATAGCTGGAATAGAAGAAGTGATACAGGATATTGGAAGTATGAAGCGAATGCAGGAGAAAAGAGTCTTGAAATATTTAGACCTATTATCGAATCAGTTCCTATATCAGAAGATGGGATTTCTTCTTTCTGGACATAAAGAGCAGATGGGGCTGACAGATGAATTCTTTGATACATGTAAGAGTCAAATTGGAAGGAGTAAGCGCTATTTAACAAAAGATAGATCAGATATGTGTTATTCAGATGAATGGAAGTTGATTGTACCCAAAAGCTTGTATTACACAAAAATAGATGCACAGATTGACTGACCAATTATTTAGTATTGATGTAGGAGGGAAGGAAATAATGCTAAAAGAGTATTGCTTTGGAACTAATTGCAAACAAGGTTTCTATTTGATTGATTCGAATATTTTGATAGCAATGGGAAATTTATATTACAAGGGAAAATGCAAATCAGAAGAGTTAAAAAACGAGATAATAGATTTTATTTTAACAGCCAGAAGATATGGGGTACAGAACCAGTTTGCACTTGTTGAACTATGTTATGACTACAACACAAATCAGATTAATACAGAGTCAATGCAAAAAATAATGATTGCGTATGATAATCTTCTTACCTCGATGTCAGATGATGAGATAGTAAATCATAAAGGAGCAGGAGACTTTTGTATTAGTAATAAAGATAAACAACAGAAAAACTATAAATCTATATATGATTGTAATTTGCCGCTTTATATGTTTGGAGAGACGGGGAAAGAACTAAAAATTACATTTTTAGTTATGTATTTATATATGCTTAAGATTTATCAACTATATTTTAATCATAATGTGGACTCATTTGATAAAATAAAGCTATTATTTGAATTTATGACAAAAGAAGTAGACGTTCTATTGGCAAATGAGTTTCTAATGGCGACATTATTATTTATTGGAAATAATAATGAAAAAAATATTGCAAAGAGAGTTTTTAAGCCTAAAGAAAAACCAGAGTTGATGCATGTCTTAAATGCTACAATTGATGTGTTTCAATATCGAATGGCCAGTGCATTTGCAGAGATGTTTGCGCAGATGGGGAATCCGATATTTATTAAATTTGTAACAGCGGATAAACCCTTGCAAGATTTTATGGACCATGTAAATACATATAATACGGTTATTTCGAAGGATATGATAACCTCCTTAAATATTTACAATACGGATGTCGCAGAGAAATACAGAGAAAAATGGGCCGATTATTCTAATAATGTTATGAATCCAATAATGAAGGATCGGTATTTTCAGCTCCATTTAGGAGGAAGTAAATTATCTTTGGATTTCGAAGAAAAAGTAAAAAAGAACATTATATTGTTAGAGCAAGAAATCTTATGTAAAAATGAAATATAAGTATAATGCACACTGGCATAAAAGGAGTTCAAGAGATGAAAAAAGATTTAACAAATTCTCAGTTAGATAGACAAAATATATTGAACAATAATATGGCGTTGGAAGAAATTCGAAATACGTCCAATATTCAAGGTGTTTGGTTTGAAGATAAAGTATATTTTACAAAAAATATGGTGGCAGAATTTTTCGAAGTAGATATTCGAACAATAGAGAGGTGTGTATCTGCTAATCTACCTGAATTAGAAAAAAATGGATATGAAATAATTAAAGGCACTAGGTTAAAAGGCTTTATTGAGGCTGCGAGTTTATTTAATGCAGCCGGAATAGACATAGGGATTATAAGCAATAAAACGACGTTGCTTGCTATATTTGATTTTAAAGCTTTTTTAAATATAGCGATGTTGTTGGTAGAAAGTGAAAATGCAAGAATATTAAGGCAAGCAATGTTGAACATTGTTATTGATTTGGTTAATAAGAAGACTGGGGGGGCAACAAAATATATTAATCAAAGAGATAAAGATTTTTTACATTCTTATTTGCAGGAGGATGATTATCGAAGAGAATTTACGGATGCATTAAGGGATTTTGTAGATATGAATCAATTCAAATATGCAATATTTACAGATATGATTTATCAAAGCATTTTTAAAGAAAATGCAAAAGAGTATAGAGAAGTTCTAAATCTAAAAAAGAGTGATAGAACGAGGGATACTTTTTATTCGGAAATATTAGATTTGATTGCATCATATGAATGTGGTTTGGCAGAGATGATTCGAAAAAAAGCAGAACTGGAAGGAAGAAAAATCACAAATTGGGAGGTTCGAGAAGTATTTAAAGAGTTTGAAGAACTTCCTCATTGGAAGCCACTTATTAATGGTGCAAGAACCAAAATGGCAAGTAGAGATTTGGCATTAAGAGATTCTTTTCATCAACAGTTAGAGTCGTATATTAAACCTTTAGACCAGAGTGAATATGACAAGTTCTTGGGAGCAGAATCGGATCAAGTTGCAAGATTAATGGATGAGAACAGAGATGTGTTAAAAAGACTAAAGGAGCGTGAGTAGATGGAACAAATTTATTATCTTACGCTCGATGAGGCTGTAAAAATACATCGCGCAACAATTGAGAAAAGTGGCGGAGGAGATATAGGGGATTTAGATTTGGGGAGACTAGACAGCGTGCTAACTCATATTCAAAATGATGATTATTATCCGACATTCATTGATAAGCTAGTACATTTATTCTTTTGCTCCTGCAAATTTCATTGTTTTACAGACGGAAACAAGAGAATTGCGATCACGTTGACTGCAGATTTCTTACTGAGAAATGGATACATGGGAATTGCAAATGTGTATTTCAGAGAAATGGAAAATATAAGTTATCATGTGGCAGCCGGGCACATAGATGAGGAGCTTTTAACCGAGCTGATGACTGCTATATTAGATAATACTTATGATAATGATGAAGCATTAAAGTTAAAATTATTTAATGCCATTTCTGTTGAAGAGCAGTTTTACGAATAGTTTTGGTCCCGACATTAATGTCGGGACCAAACTAGTTTGCAAATTAAATATGTTTACAGCAGGTCGCTAAGTGCCGGTGGCACTTGTTTAGCGACGACCGAAGTGGAACGAAGACAGCTGTGCTAGGCTACTTTGCCGAAGGCTCTGATTGTAGGAGATAATTCTATGGTCAGGGCCTTTTCTATTGCCTTCAAGCACAGCTGCGGGGCGCACACAGTCCGGTGGACTGTGGCCTTGCGCCGACCGAAACGGAGTGTAGACCATGCTGTCAACATATAGAAAAGTGTTCGCAACATAGAATATTTATCTTGAAAGTGTTCGCGTATTCGAATATAATTAAAGTGACATGTTGTCGTTTTATATGGAGGACACAGAATGGAATATTTAACTTCAGCAGATTGTGCAAAAAAATGGAATGTATCTCAGAGAAGAGTGGCGATTTATTGTAAAGAAGGACGCATTGAAGGCGCTGTCATGATGGGAAGAATGTGGATGATTCCTAAAAGTGCAGAGAAACCAGAGGATCCAAGAAAGACCAAAAAGAATGCAGAATAATGTTGCTTTGATAGAGAGAAGGTGAGATATTGGCTGAGCTAATAATCGATAGTAATTATTACAATAAACTTGATATAGAAGGCTTTTCAAAGATGATGAGTTCTCCTTCATATTGCTATAAATTTTATTGGCTTGAAGCAATTGTACAGCTAATATCTGCGAATAGAACAGAGGCAACATATGATGAAATTATAAATAAAATGATTGCGAATGCATGGTTCCCTGTTCAGGAATATCATATCCATTTAAGCGGGATATATGGAGATGGAGATGTAAAGGATAATCTTGAAAAAGCAGTTTCTAGATTATATGAACTAACTCAGTTACCAAGTAATGCTAATGAAATACAGATTATGAACAAATTAGCTGAGTTTTCTGATGATAAGGAGCTGCATTCATATAAAACAGAGCTTACAAAAAACGTGCCTTATAAAGCCTTATCAGGGTTTGCAAATAAAGGAACGGAAAAGATAAATTTGGAGAGCAGCGCTGGAAGAATGATAGCTTACTATAATAAGCTCAGTGGTTCAGAACTCTTGCTGCCATATACATTTGGTGATGATAAAAGTTTAAAAAAGGTTGTCAAATTCAATGATGGCTGGATTCAGATGATTCAAGATAATATGGTCTCAATTTTGGGATGGATAAAGTATGAGAAGGTTAAGTGGTTGCAAAATAATAACCCAGAAGTCCCGGGGATTGTATATAAATTAGCTCAAGATGATGAGAAAGCAAGAAAATTGGACAATGTAAGAAAACTCTGGGATGCAATCCTTGAAATACGTCCTGTAAAAAATGTATTTATGGATGGTGACATAAACAGAGAAAGTTATGCAGTGGATCACTTTATTCCAAGAAACTTTGTCATGAATGATGAGTTGTGGAATTTAATGCCGATGGATCCAATCCAGAATATGAAGAAAAATAAGAAGCTTCCGGTGTGGGAAAATTATTTTGGTCAGTTTGCAAATAATCAATTTATGATGTATGAAATGATATTTGAAAAACCAGAATTACTAAAGCTGTATAAGCAATGCTATAAAGACAATTTGCATTCAATCTGGGCGATACAGGAATTATATAGAAAAGGAAACTCAGCGGATGAGTTTAGAAACATTTTGGATAAAAATATGCATCCGGTATATGACTCAGCAAGAAGGCAAGGATATGATATTTGGGATGTTTCATAAGGGGGCACCACGATGAGGGTATACAATAAATTAGTACGCGATAAGATACCTGAAATAATTAAAGCAGATGGCAAAGAATGCAAGACGCGCATCTTATCCAATGACGAGTATATAGCTGTACTTGAAGCAAAGTTGAATGAAGAAGTTGCTGAGTACCAGGCAGATAAAAATCTTGAAGAGATGGCGGATGTGCTTGAAGTATTACAGGCTATTTGTATAGCACGAGGGTACTCGTTAGAGGAACTGGAAGCACTTAGGGCAAAGAAAGCCAGCGAAAGAGGCGGATTTGCAGATAAAATATTCTTAGAATACGTGGAGTAAACTATGAAAAATTATAATGAATTAAGAGCTGGTTTTGAAACAGCATACATTGATGGTTCTGTAGCATCTTCTCTTGCATACAGGCCACAATTTGTTTCTAACAATTACAAAGAAGGAAAGAAAGTCTTATCTTCTATCGAAGATGAGTTATTAAAATGCGATCAATTTCAGATTAGCGTAGCATTTATCACAATGAGTGGAATTACACCTCTTCTTCAGACCTTAAAAGAATTAGAGAAGAAAAATATTCCAGGAGAAATTCTTACTACAAACTATCTGAACTTCAGCGAGCCAAGAGCATTAGCAAAGTTAAATGAGCTGACAAATATCACCTTGAAAATGTATGATGTGGAAGCGGCGGATGAGGGCTTTCATACCAAGGGATATATTTTTAGAAAAGACGAAATCTATCGTATCATTATAGGTAGTTCAAATATAACAAGTGCTGCACTCACAAGTAATCGTGAGTGGAACACAAAGCTAATCTCTACGGATCAGGGAGAGATGGCAAAAGAAATTGTAGCAGAGTTTAGGGAACTTTGGAATTCTAAGTATTCATTATCATTTGATGAATTCTATGAGAATTACAAAGAACGATATAAAATCATCAAACATCAGCGAGATATTGCAAAGCAGGAAGAAGTTACTTCTCTTGAAAAATATAAATTACAGCCAAATAGTATGCAGGTTAGGTTTATTACTAATTTGAAGAAAATAATTGATGCAGGTGAAGAAAGAGCGTTACTTATCTCTGCAACAGGAGCACGAGTTATATTACAGACAGGACGAAAAGCCGCATAAAATAAGGCTTTTTCGAGTCTGCCTTTTCTTTAGGCCGGTCGCCGGGCTGGGGTAAACGTGGCAAAATAATGGAAAGGAGGTCTGACGCGTTGAATAAAAAGATGACGGACGTAGCTAACGATCTTGGTAGATGGATTTATCAAAACTATGAACACGACTATCTTGATCTCTTGTTTGATGGTCGCATTGTAATCGAAGATGTAATCTTTCAGATACTGGTCGAGTGTGCAAGATACGCATATCTGATCAATGCTCCTAAGCATCCATTCAGTTATTTTATTGAGAACGAAGGATTAGAACCGGAACTTGCAAGAAAAGAACTGAAACGCACGGTAGATTATATAGATCAGAAGCATACCTTGCTTGCGGACAGATTGAAGTCAACAATAGACGTTGAACTGCGAAAGCCAGATATAGAACTCAAGAAGACGGCTAGTAACCGTTTCCCAACTCATGAAATATCGAGATTCCAGTATTGGGAATTAACGAATATTCATGATATGCGTCTGGTAAAGAGTATAGTTGAGCGGCGTATCAGTTCTTCAAAAAAGGTAAGTGTCGATTCTTTCCTTGAAATGGCGAAGCAATACGATGAAACGATGGAAGGCTTTCATAATGTTTCTTCAGCTGATAGAGAGGAATATCTTTTCGCTGCGTTAGCCATGTTTACATTGCAGACAAAGTATGCATTTGATTATTATTATCAGCTTGCCTGTGAGATGGAAACTGTGAAAATCTCCGATATAGCTGATATGGCAAATCGAATTATGTGCTTCGCGGGATCATATAAATGCCAGGCATGCCTGCCGGAATTAATGCCTTTATGTGTGGCGGACTCCGATCGAGTAATCGAGTATCCAATGATTCTTCAAAGACAGCGCTTTCTGAAAGAAACAGTGAGTGATCCGATAGGCGGATCCGTTGAACTTGCTATGGCAAAAATCATGGAGGCTAATGTTCTTGCGAATGCAGTACAGTCACATATCCGTTTTGTGGGAGGGCTATCAATAAGGGAATGGTTCGCTCGGAACACGACAATCGAAGACTGTTGCTCTGTATTTGAAACATACGGTGTATTTAGGACTTATGTTCCAGATAAAGAATGGACGCTTTTTCGAATAAAACAGGTCAGAAAATTTTATGATGCTGTCTCAACGAACTACAAAACACTGAAACATCTCGAAAACCGTCCATAGAGAGAAATTCACTTAAATGTTATTCTTGAGTCACGTTAAGGATGTGGCCGCATCCTTGAAAAAATATCTTTTTAAGGAGAATAACATGAATCGTACCAATAACATTTTCTGGCAGGGACTGGCAGAGTTTGCCAAGAGCATTCTCGCATGTGTAGACGTTACATACACTGGAGCCGAAGGCTCTATGCATATCGACATTGTTTCTATAAACAAGAACGATGTGACGGCACCTGGAATAATAGAGCAAAGATGTCCTACCGAGTGTCTGTCTGATGAGATCAAAGAGGCGGAATAAAAAATTTCATACAGTTACACCAAGACGCTACCCCAGCGGCTTGAGTGGGAAGAACTTACAGAAAAGACAGGTTCAGATACACGGTACCCCCGTGCGTCCGGACCTGTCTCTTTTTTTGTCTCTTAATGCTTTTTGCTCTTGCCGCGCTTCCTGCCGGGAGATTTCAGCAGGTCGGATTTACTCAGGATCCTCATGAGCACAACCAGTTCGTCTTTCGTGAGCTTATTGTACTTGATGCCAAGCTGACCGAGGAGCATAGCAACCTTTGCCTCCTCTGCGGAGCCTTCAAAATTAGTGGCTGTTTCCAGAGCATTCTTTACAACATCTGTGCCGGTGGTATCCGCGGTAGTGGAGTCGGTCACATGGTTGTCGCGGATCGTCCGCAGGATCTCCATCAGATCCTTGCTGATAGCGGTCCCGAAGAAGTCATCCTCCGAAAGCTGCGCAGCCTTGATGGTCTGCATGTAGATATCATCCGGATCGGCACCCTTTTCAAGGATCATCGTCTGGCGAACTGTCTCCAGCATGGTGTTCATGTCGTGAATACGACCGGAAGCGATGCGGTCCACGTAGATCTCAGAGTCGGTCATCATCTGACGAAAGCCCGGATGGGCAATGATCTCTGACAGCAGTCTGGTATTGATCTTGCCGCTTTTTAAGACGGCCACTGCATCATCCGTAAGATGCAGCTCCTCAAGGGGTGTATTTGCCTCAAGGTTGTTCTCGGTAATACCCATCAGATAATCGATGGAAACACCGTAGAACTTTGCAAGGACCTCCAGGGAATGACTGGTGATGTCCTTATAATCGTTATTTTCATATTCTCCGAGCGTGGAGCTGGCGATGCCGGTTGCATCAGAAAGCTCGGAAAGCGTCAGATGTCTGGCTACTCGCAGATCCTTCAGCTTTTCCTGAATGGAGAGTTTTACATACATCTAATGATCACCTCACCTATATTTAGCTGACTATATAATACCACAAAATGGTGCCCCGAAAAATGGACAGTATAACGCAGAACGACACTTTTTCACTGACTTTGACAGCGTCTGTTCTGCTCATCCAAAAACACGGAAATCTGTCCGTTTTGTGACGTTTCTCCGACCTTTTGGATATACGGGACAAGGATGAAAGCAACAGTATCTCTAACCAACGTGAACTGATTTATGACTACATCCGAAGAGATAAGAAACTGCGGAAGCTGGAGGTCATTGAACTGAAGGATGACGGATATTCCGGTAAGAATCTGAACCGACCCGGAATTCAGCAGCTGCTGGAGCTTGTCCGCAAGCAGCAGGTTTCCTGCATCATCGTAAAGGATGCCTTGCATTTTAGCCGGAATTTTGCTGGTGCGAAACGCCTCCATGCAAAAAATGGTTGCCGCCATGCGGGCTTTGTATCTGCCGCAGGGCTTTATCACCGCCATCTCCACCACGCTCCGGTATTTCCCGGCAATCAAGGAGGAGTTCGGGCATATCCGGGCGGCGGCAAAGCTGCAAAACATTCCCCTGTCCGAAATGCTGGAATCCACGGCCGTACCGATCATGATGTCGGCGGTCACCACTTCGGACGAAATTGCTGCGGCAGCTGTCGTAAGAGGCATCGAAAACCCATGCAAAAAGACGAGCTATATCCGGATTCGTATCACCGCTTCCGATTGGCTCATCATGGCGCTGGCAACACTTTGCACGGCCACAACTATATGGATGGGGTATCGGCTATGATCCGATTTCAAAATGTAAGTGCCACAATACAGGGCAACAGAATTCTGGATAACATCAATCTGGCGATAAACGGCGGAGAGTTTGTTCTCCTTTGCGGAGAGAGCGGCTGCGGCAAAACGACGCTGACGCGCCTTGTAAACGGTCTGATTCCTCACTTTGTCAAGGGTGTTAAGGTTGATGGTGCTGTTACGGTCGAGGCCTTGGACATCGCCGAGTCGCCCATGTACAAAATTGCCGAATCGGTTGGTTCGGTTTTCCAGAACCCGAAAACGCAGTTTTTCAACACCGATTCCTCTGCCGAGATTGCCTTTGGGCTGGAGAATATCGGCGCAGACCGGGATTCCATGCACAAAAGAGTAGCGAAAACCATATCCGATCTGGAAATTGAAACACTGGCGAACAGAAGCATTTTCTCCATGTCCGGCGGAGAGAAGCAGCTGCTTGCTTTCGCTTCGGTATATGCCATGAATCCGCAGGTTTATGTTCTCGATGAACCGTCTGCAAATTTGGATCACGAGGCAATGGGAAAGCTGCGCAGAATTCTTGAAATCGTCAAAAAGAGTGGCCATACCGTGCTGATTGCCGAACACCGGCTGTCCTATCTGTCCGGGCTTGCCGACCGGATCGTTTACCTGAAAGCCGGGCGGATTGAAAGAGAATTCACGGCAGCGGAATTTGCCGACCTTCCCGAAAGCGAACGGAGCGCCATGGGTCTGAGAAGCATCCGCTCAGAGGAAATAAAAATCCCCGAGCGCACGTTTATGCAGCCGAATCCTTCCCTTGCGGTGTGCCATCTCTCCGTGAAACGAAAAAAGCAGCCTATCCTCCATGATTTCTCCTTTTCCGCTAATGACGGAGACATCATCGGCATCGTAGGCAAAAACGGAAGCGGGAAATCCACCCTATGCAGCAGCCTCTGCGGTCTTTTACCGACTGCCAGCGGAGAAGTGATTTTCCGCGGCGAGAAGCTATCCCGCAGTGCAAGAACCAAGCAGTTCGGTATGGTGATGCAGGATGTCAACCATCAGCTTTTTTCGGACAGTGTGAAAAACGAGTGCTTGTCGGCCAATCCGAATGCCACCAATCAGGAGATTGAGAATCTGCTGAATAGCTTTGACCTGCTTGACTGCATCGACCGGCATCCGCTTACCTTGTCGGGCGGACAGCGACAGCGGCTTGCCATCTGTCAGGCAATTATGGGCAAAAAGAAATTTTTGATTTTTGACGAGCCGACAAGCGGATTGGATTTCCGCCATATGTGCCAGGTGACCGAAAGGTTGAAGCAATTGGCACAGCACGGTTATATTCTATTTGTCATCACGCACGATTATGAATTTCTGAACCGGGCGTGTAACTGCTATGTCCGGATAGATAAGATAAATTGATCGGAAAAATGAAAAAACAGCGACTTTGAACGCTCAAATTTGCTTTCAGATCTTCAATAGCAACAGCAACCCCCACACCGATCGCCTGACCGGTGCGGGGGTTGCTGCGCTTATTATATCTTATATCTGCATTTGATTCCTGAGCTTTTCAAGCACCGGGATTTTGTCCCCATCATACCAATCGTCGCAGTAGCTTAGCGCTTCGGTCTGCGTTCGGATAAGCCTTGCATGCATAATTTCAGTAAGGGAACGGTCAGCTTTCGCTGATGCCGTTGCCGCTTTACTTTCTTCCCACCAGCAATGTTGAACCGCGAAGCATCAGGCGTCCTGCTTCCTTCGGCGTCATGAAGCTGCCGGCGGTCGTGTCCATCAGTTCCACGCGCTCATAACCCATGTCCCTGAGCTTTTGGACAAATGCTTGCATATCGCCGTATCTACCGGGCGACATCAGGTCGTGGATGGCAAACATTCCGCCTTTTTTCAGAACCCGCAGTGTTTCCAGCAGAAGTGCCTGCTTGTCTTTCCCCGCGATATTGTGATAGACATAGTTGCTGGTCACCGCGTCGAAGCTCTCGTCGGGGAAA
>ENA-OROD01001030-OROD01001030.1-human-gut-metagenome-genome-assembly--contig:-NODE-1030-length-24046-cov-3.354008_pt1 | contig 24046 bp, 15 predicted proteins | sample MGYA00242123_ERZ509038 | MGnify/ENA primary metagenome ERZ509038 (study PRJEB26280, sample SAMEA2338719) | human gut metagenome | biome: human gut; feature: human-associated habitat; material: faeces... | reverse complement strand
AACAATGCCGATTATGTCGTCCAGAATCGCCGCGCTGACAATCGACGTGCCGACGCGCGTTTGCAGTTTTCCCAGCTCTTTAAGCGCGGCAACGGTAATGCTGACCGACGTCGCCGCAAGTATCGTGCCGTAAAACAGGTTGGAAAGAATCTGTGAGCGCGACACGTGAAATCCGCCGTTGAACGCGCTTGCGACCAGAAATCCGAACAGCAAAGGAAACGCCACGCCGAAAAACGTGATGACAACCGACGCTGCCCCCGTGGATTTGAATTGTTTCAGGTCGGTTTCTATCCCCGCCGAAAACATTATGAAAATTACGCCGATTTTTGCAAGGAAAGAAATGCCTTCCATTGCGGTGGCGTTGAATATCGTTTGTCCCGGGATAAACTTGATAAGCCCGAGGAGTATGCCCGCAAGCAACATCCCTACAACCTGCGGCAGCCCGAGTTTTTTGAACAGAATCGACATAAACTTGGACAAAAGCAGTATGAGCGCAAGCGGCAATAAGATTTCGTAATAGTTCATAAAACGGCCCTTTTAAATGGTAATCCTAAATATTACTATACTATATAACTAAATATACTTAAAGTCAATGTTTTTTGACATTTTGGACAATAAAAAACTGCCGCATATCGCGACAGTTTTCAAGCGGTTGATTATTCCGATCTCAGACACTCGACGGGATCTTTATTTGCCGCAATCGCCGCGGGGATAATGCCCGCAATCATCGACAAGAAGAAACTTATCACGAAAAGCGAAATGGCGTAATACCAGTCAAGGTGCAACAGGTTGGGAATTTCGATGACTTTCTTAATGATCACGTTTGCGATGTAAATCAAAAGATAGCCGAAGCCGATACCCAGCGCGCCCGAAATCATACCGATTATCGAAGTTTCGGAAATGAACAGGTTGCTTACGTCGAGTTTCCTTGCGCCGATACTTCTCAGAATGCCGATTTCCTTGCGCCTTTCAAGGACGGACGTATAAGTGATGATTGAAATCATTATCGACGAAACGATAAGCGACACCGCCGAAAACGCGATAAGCGCGGTGATCCTGTTCTTCCGCCTGAAAAAGGCGAATGACTATATCCGTCTTGATATGTCCAAGCTGCGCATAAACATGAGAAGCCTGCGGCACATTCTGCGCATCGGCCTGCTGGTCTGCCCTCCCTACCGCACGATCGTCAATTATCTGCTGTCCGCCGTTGTATTCACCGTATTCCAGATCTTCATTTTCGGACGGCTGGTGAACAAACACACGGCCCGCATCAGCGCCTACGAGGAGGAGCTGCACTTCTTCCTCAAGTTTTTCGATGTGAAGTCCTTCATCATCATGGCAGTGATGATGACCGGCGGCATCTGGCTGCGGTCCAGCGGCGTGGCCCCGGACCGGTTCATCGCATTTTTCTACACCGGACTGGGCGCCTCCCTCCTGCTGGCGGGACTGCTGTTCGCCTGCAACTTCGCCAAGGCGGCCCTCGCCGCCAAGGGCAAGGCGTAATATCCGAAATACGGCCCGCATGGAGCAGTTTTGGGATCACCGTCTCAAAACTGCTCTTTTTTGTGGGCAAGATGGCTCCATAGCGGTCAAACAGCGGTCAGTGCGCACAAAAAGGTGGTTTTTGTTGCGGTTTTGGCACAGATACCCCTTGATTCACCATCCACCGGCATGGTATGATGTTGTTATACAAGAACAAAAGTCCGCCCGTGAGAGATATGCGTTAGTGATGCCGCTCACAGCGGAACCAAATATCGAAAGGAAGGAGGACCAGACGTCAACAACCCACGGCCAAAAGGCCATGGGCTTGTAACTGCCCAGTCGTAGTAACGGATAGCTCCTCCGACCTTTAACCCCAAGAGGCATTGCTGTCTCAAGTGGCGTTACATCGTAGGGTGGTTGACAGCACCCTTTGCGGCAAAGTTTACTCTGCCGCAACTGTATCAGGTACTTGGCTATCATAGAGATAGTTGATTCCCATGCGATACAGATTCATTGCGCCGATACGGTCATCGTTCGACTTGTAGCCGCAGTTCTTACAGGTAAACAGATGTATCTTCTTGTTGCGGTTTGCCTTTTCTGTGTGTCCACAGACGGGACAGCACTGGCTGGTATACCGAGGGTCGACCTTGATTACGGAAGATTGATTCTGTTTTGCCTTGTAGATGAGCTTCCGTTCGAGGTCATAGAAAGCCCACGATACAGAAACATAGCGGTCCTTCGTTTTGACACGTTCTGTGGCATGACGAATACCGGACAAATCTTCCAGAACGAAGAGAGTGTGCGCGGGGTTATTTACAACGAGTGCCTTTGATACACAATGGTTGACATCCTGCATCCAACGGTTTTCTCGTTGACCGATCCTTTTGAGTCTACGTCTTGAAGACGGGGTATGCCGCATCTGGAGTTCTTTTCTAAGTGCTGAATAGTGGGCTCTTTTCTGCTTGATGGACCGCCCTCTCACAAACCCGGACTTGTGCTTGCTATCGTAAGTCGCAACGACGAAGTTGATGCCTCGGTCGATGCCTACAACATTACAGATATCGGAGAGATTACTCTCTTCTACATCATAGGTCACAGGGATATGTAGGAAGTACTTGCCATGCTTGTTCACCAGCTTTGCGGTGCCGAACCGGTAGATAGAGCGGTCGAAGTATTTCGACATCCCTTCCGCGAAATAAGGCAGTTTCACTCTTCCGCCGAGCGTGTTTATGGAAAAGCGGTCTTGCGTCAGGGAGTAATCTCTGTCCCAGACGAGGTCATACTGAGGTTTCTTGAAAGACGGTTTGATCCACTCTTTCTGATTCTCAAGGATGGTCTTATATCTGGCAATGACCGTCTCGAATACAGACTGAGTCATTTGAGATTTCAGTCCGAATTCTGCACGCAACGTAGGATACAGAGCCTTGTTGAGCGAAAACTGTTTTAAATCGTGTGTGCGAAACACATAGTCCGAGACATAGTTGCACGCTTCACGATAGACAGACATCGTTTCATCAAGTAACGCCTTATCTTCATCAGATGCCACTACTTGGATTTTTGCCGTGATGGACATTTGAGCCATAGTCAATCCTCCTTTCTTTGTTATTTCACTAGCGCTATTATACAATAATAGATAGTGAACATCAAGGCGCATTGAGGTGACTTATGGATAACAGATATCATCGGCATAACCGGCGCTTTGCCTGTAGTATCGGGGAAGTATCCTCGGCAATTATCCAAAAGTATATCGAAAACCAAGGATGATGCGTCTTTACGAACAGGGCTCCTCCCACCGCCTAAAGGCAGTGGGTTTCCGCCCAAACTATGTTGGAGGTATTTTTTATGAAGCACCATCGCATCCTTTACCGGGCGCTGAGCGCGCTCCTTTGCCTTGGACTCTGCGCCCAGCTGACCGCCTGCGGCAAGAAACCCGTTCCCAAGCCCGGTTCCTCCGGGCCGTCCGCACCGTCCGTGTCGAAAAAGGTCTATGATGACAGCCTCATCACCGAGGTCTATGACGAGGAAGACTCCTTCACCGACGAATACGGCACGGAATATTCCTACATCTGTCACGTTCCGCAGCTGGAGGCCGACACGCCGGAGGCCAAGGCCATCAACTGGGAGATCATGGAGAGCTTCGGAAATGACGTGCAGGCCACGCTGGACGCCGCCGAATCGGGAGAAACGCCCAACTCTCAGTACATGGAGGTCACATGGCAGAGCTATTGGAACGACAGCCTGCTGAGCCTTTCCATCCGCGTGTTGGGCTGGACCAGCGACCTCATCGACTACGCGGTATATCACTACGATTTTGAGACTGGCCAGCGGCCGGACAACTTAGAACTGCTGAACCGTTTTCACGTGGACGAGGGGGACTTTATCGCCGCCCTGCGCCGGGGCGCGGCCCGGCAGTTCGATTCCCATTACGCCCCCTGGGGCACGGGAGGACTCTCGCCGGAGGATGAAAACTACGGCGGCATCGCCATTGATCTGGCGGCACTCCGGGCCTGGACGGTGGCGGAGGAAAACTTCTCTCTGGATCTCGCCATGTTCTGCCCCAACGGGGACGGCACCTTCACCGCCTTCCAGCCTGTCGCCTCTATCGCGGGGGGCAACGGATGGTATTATGAGCCGGTGCTCGTGGAGCCCGGCCCCGGCGACTGGGCGGACGGCGGCCCCCAGACCGAGGACGCTTTCGTGTCCGCCTGGCTCACCGATGACGGCGTATCGGGAACCCGCTTTGACCGTCCCGGCTTTCTGGCGATGATGGAGGAAGTCGAGGCCGGACGGGTGGAGGCCGTTGTTATCAAAGACATGAGCCGCCTGGGACGCGATTACCTGAAAGTCGCCCTGCTGAGCCAGTTTTCCTTCGTGGGGATGAGTGTTTTCCTGTTCTGGGGACAGCGTTACACGACGGCGATCAACTCCTCCATGATCATGTCAAGCGCTCCGGTCCTGACGATTCTGCTGGGGCTGTTCATCGGGGAGAAAATCTCGCTCCGGCAGGGAATCGGCATGGCATTGGGAACGCTTGGCTGCATGATGGTGATCGGAGTGATTGCGGAACACGGGTTCGCATATTCTCCGGCGAGTTTCCGCGGGGACCTGCTGGTGCTTGTTTCGGCATTAAGCTGGTCAATCGCGGCAGTTTACGCGAAAAAAGTCGTGACTCCCGGCAACGATCTTGCCGTAACGACCTGGTCGATGCTGTTTGCCTCCGTCTCTCTCCTGGTCATCAACTGTTTCCGGCTCGGGGAAATCACCCTGCCTCAATCGGGAGCAGTCTGGAGCCTGATGATCTACCTTGCAGTTTTCCCGACGGCGCTCGGTTTTTACGCATGGAACGCGGCTTTGGGACGTGTCAGCCTGAACCTTGTGACGATCATGCAGTATCTGACTCCGATCATGACAATCCTCATGGCATGGGGCCTGCTCGGTGAATCCCTGGGACTGTTTGAGATCACCGGTGCCATCCTGGTCATTTCCGGCATTGCCTGCTCCTCTTTCCCGAAACGGAAAAAGCCGGATTTTTCATGAATCCGGCTTGCAACTGCACTCCTTATTTCATCCGGCGGGAGAGCTTGTCGATCGCCTCCCCTACTTCAAGACGCCAGAGATCCAGTTTCTTCTGCGACTCGTCCCGCATGATTTCCTTCGGCATGACCGTCAGGAGTTTTTCATATCCGGAACAGTCTATTCCCTTATTTTTTGCCGCAGCAATCCTCTTTTTCAGGAGGTCCATATAAGCGACGTCCTCCAGCCCTTCTCTTACGGCTTCAAACCGCTTCGTCGGAACCGGCTTCTTGTCAATTCCACGCCACGTGATGCCGTCGTCGTAACCATCGCGATGATCGAATCCGTCATCACCTTTTGCACTGTATGAACACCAGAAAGCGACACCGTCAAGTCCCTCCAGATATCCTGTCCACGGAAAGAAACGGTAATAGGAAAGGATAGACTGGAGCTGCATTTGAGTCTGGCAGCGGTATGCCCACAGGATATTTCCGCGTTTCCGGAAAAATTCTCTGGTTTCCGGGCCCTGCTTTCCCTCAAGCCTGCCGGAGATCACAGCCCAGACTTTGAAGAAATCACTAAGCCCGGTCTGTTCAATATCTTCCAGCGTCGCACCGCTGGGAGGCGGAGTAGACAGATAAGTCGCCATGAATTGAGCCTCGGGCAGTAATTTTTTCGTCTCCCGGCGTGCCGCCTCCGCCGGAGGAATATCTTTCTTGGAAAATTCATCCCGCAACAGTCCATGAAAAATGAAATCCTGATACGTGAATCCCATCTTCAACAGACGATCCGCCATGAGTTTATGCCAGTTCGCATCGGGGCCTGTTCCCCAGGCGAATACAATCTTCATTTTCAGGCGTTTCGCTTCTTCAAAAAACTCCTGATTCGCATGTTTCACTAAATTCTCATCGTATTTCTTTCCTGCGGGAGCCTTTCCGAACCAGCGGCGGTCACGGATAAAACCATTCAGATAATTGTGGGATTCGGTCATAGTCCACTTTACGTGGTAATTATGCATCAGGCGCAGCATGGCAGTTTCATCAATACCGCTCAACAGAGGACCCCAGAAAAACATATCAATCGGCCACTCATGCGTTTCGGGAAGTGTGAAGTTCCAGACTTTCAATGCAACAGGAATATTTCTGTTCGGAATGCTGTAATCATACTGCGGTTTGATTTCAATTTCCATCGCATAATTTCCGGGAGCCACACCGCGGGAATTGAAGATCACCCAGACGCGCGCATTGGTGCCGGGAGTCAGAGTCACGATATTTCCGGGAGCCCGGACCAGCGGTGCGGTAATAAGATCGCCGTTATGATTGACAAACGGTTCCTGATACACTTCAAACTGATCCGTTGAAATAAACTTTCCACTCGTATCATAGGAACGCGGCATAACCCGGAGATCAAGGCGTTTTCCGCACAGAAGCCCGGAAAGGATGAAGGTCTTGACTTCACGCTCGTTTCCCGCCACCCGGTAATCCAGTTTCAGGTTGTGTTTATAATTCACCGGCGGCAAAGCTTCCGGAGAGCCGAATTCCCACGGAGAGGTTTCCCAGATCAGATAACGGTATTTGTCCTGAAATCTGCGGAATCCGTTTGCCAGCGCCGCGATTTCCGCCGTCTCCGCCTCAGAAACCGTTGTCCCGGATTCAAGCGCGAAATCCAGTTTTCCCCGATATTCCGCCAGAGCGTTCTTCATGCGTTCGATGGAAGACACAACTCCGCGATGCACCGGATGCCGGATTTTTCCCAGCTCGCCGAGGTAAGCATTCATATCGTCCAATTCGGCAGCAAGAGTCTGAAGCCCTTTTCCAGTGGAATCGAATCCGCGCCGAAGAACGGTTCCGCAAACGGTCTTTCCATCAATCAGGACAGTAACCGCCATGCGTTCGGCGCGGTCATCCGCAACTTTGGCAGCCAGAGAAATTCTGTCTGCTACTCCAGTCTCAATCTCCTGCACAGCCAAACACTTTCCATCCTTGTCGTACAATGAGGTTTTCAGTCGGACTTTTCCATTGATTTTTTTAGGATTCTTCACATCAAGTTTCAGATGATTGACACCCATCTGAAATGTCTGCCGTTCAGGTTGAACGGCAAGGTCATACTCCGAACTGCCGGGAACGAAATACAGTTTCGCAAAATAGTTTCTCTGGCTGAACGGTCCGTTTTTCACAACAGGGCTGGATGTGTATTCCGTCTTTGACGCAAAACGTTCCCGGCAGAGACGGATTCCCCAAAACTCACCGACCTGCGGCGTCGCCACGCCGAACGCGGCAAAGGGAATCTTCATTTCCACGATCCAGCGGTCTTTCAGGCGGCTCGTCTTAATCTGCATTCCTCTTGCATTCCACGTCCTGCTTCCCCCACGCGCATCATAACAGGAGCCTAATGCATTAATCACGAAATGGTAAAAGGTATCGCTCCTTCCGGCGGTGTCAAGAACCATTTCAAAACAGTCGTCGCTCCAGATATTCAAATCATTCTGATCGAATTTAGCGACCAGGTGCTGCATTGCCGGTTCATTCATAACCGCACCAAGATACAGCGCCTCCGCATTATGAAACATCTTAACTTCCGTCTTCGCTTCCGGAATTTTCCCATTGGCAAAGAGAAAATTCCCGACCGCATACGCGTGTTTCCAGACAGGAGATCTCAGCGTTCCGTCCAAAGCAATGTTCGCATCAAGATAAGGACACTGGAAAACCTCGCCGGTAGAATTTGCACTTTCCGGTTGTTTTTCCGGTTTGACCGGAGAAAAGGATACATCTTCGGTTCCCGGCTTCGGAGGAGCGGGAAATTCTCTGCCTTCCATCAAGGCGTCATAATCCTGCCTGACCTCCTCCGGTGTAAGAACCCGGTCCAGAATCCGGACTTCATCGATCAGAGACTGACCGTTCCATGTTTTAAGTCCGCCGAAGCAGAGTTCCACCGGTTGTGCGCTGAATGGACGGAATTTCTTTATCCCGATCAATGCTCCGTCAATATAAAAAGAACGCTGCCCTGCCGCGGCATCCCATGTGACAGTCAACTGATACCACCTGTCCCGGCTGTGCGGAATCTGTTTTTTGATCACGTTTGCGGCATGATTGCCATCCTGGGTAAAGTTAAGATGTTCCTGATGAGGCGGTTTCTGGATATAGAATGAATTCACTCCATTCCACGCATAGCTGCCGCGTTTCTCCTTGTCAAAAACCAGATGGAAAATGACACAGTGATTATATCCTGTTGTCCCCCACTGAGGTTTGACCATGAACTGCAAAGTCCCCCGTGCCGGATTGAAGTTTCCATCGGAGCCAATGGAAAAATATCTTCCTTTGCCGACAATATTCAGAGCTTCATTTGCCGGAGCACTGTCTTTGAACGGAAAACCGCCGTTGCCGGAAGTGACTTCCGCATTGTTGATCAGCTCGTCAACATTTCCCGTTTCAACTCCTGCTTTTGTATTGAAATGCGCAAGAAACAGCACCTCTTCCGGCGATACCTTGACATGCTCTGCGGCAAACATAGTAAAACAGAGAGCGAAGATCCCTATTCCGCAAGTTGATTTCATAGAATATCCTTTCTGAATTATTATTGATTTTTCTTAATCATTTGCTTTGCCAGAGATTGTTTTTCAGTACCCAATGCTGAAACACATTCCGGGACATCACTGTTCCTTTATTCTGGCTCTCCACATGTCCGTCCAGAAAGGCAATGTTCGCACTGTTGCCCGGATGCCGCAGATGAAGTGAAGGAGAATTCTCATATTTGTAACGATAATGAATCGTAGCCGATTGAGTTTTCAGACCGACATTACTGCTTCTGCGAGTGGAATCCGCAAGCATCGGCAGCTCCGACACAGAGCGCTTCAAGTCATTGTCAGAATAACGATAAGCAGCGTTCGCAGTAGAAGCCACTTTCTTGTTATGTATATTGAACTGATCTCCGGCACATGCGGCGATCAACCCGAAAATCTGACCGTCGTAGGAACGCATAAAAGTATTGTAAGCAGGATCGAACGGCAGGGAAGGACAATGGAAATACTGCCATTTCTCTTTTATTTTTTCAGACCACGATGGTGCATCAGCAAGAATATGAAACCAGGAACATTCCCTTTGATCAGTGTTACCCCATTTTGTTGCACCATTGTAATAATAGGGCGGCAGAGCACCCTTGTTGTCTTCCGCATACTGCATCAGCTCCAGAGAGCATTGTTTCTGATTGGAAGCGCAGGCAATCGTCCGCGCTTTCTCTCTTGCCACATTCAATGCGGGAAGAAGCATCGCCGCCAGAATCGCAATAATCGCAATCACGATCAGGAGCTCGATCAAGGTAAAATTTCCATCTTGTTTCTCTTTTTTCATCTTCTATCCTTTCCATAATTATATTTTACACGCGATAATGTCTTCTTCACCACAAGTGATGTTGTTATTTCCACATGACTGTTCTGCTCCGTTTTCCCGTTTTCGTAATAATCCAGAAGCAGATTCAACGCTTTGCAGCCGATACCGTAAAATGGAAGGCTGATCGTCGTCAGATTTTCTTCCGAAGTAATGGAAACGCCGTCGTAACCGATAACGGAGATATCCCCGGGAACTTTCAACCCGAGTTCCGACAGGGCGTCGATGGTCCAGTGTGCGGTTTCGTCGTTGACGCACCAGTACACTGTTGGAAGATTTCCTTCTTTCATCTTTCTCTTCAGTGTCTTCAGAATAGAGGAAAAGTTCCTGCACCCGAAACAATGAAACCGTTCCTCGCAATCCAGTCCATACTTCTCAAAAATCTGAAGCAGTTTCCCGGGGCGGGAATACACCTCGTAAACAAAATAATTATCACTGCCTTCCGCATCAATGGACGGCATATAATGGATGATTCCAAGCTTCTTATGACCGAGCGCCTGAATCTGTTCCGCCAGGGCGTAACCGCCGGAAGACGGATCAGCGGTCACAGTCCCCACGTTCGGAAAGTGCGGATAGGCGGAAATCATGACCTGCGGGAGCTTTTCAAACTTCATCAGCCGCTCCAGCGGGCGATCCGGATAGACACTGCGACCGCCGATATGGATCACTCCGATCAGCCGCTTGGCAAGTTCGTCGATGAAACGGTCAATCTCCGCATAGGAAGCATTGAAGTCAGGCAACTGAATCATGATCGTGGAGATGTTTCTTGCCGCGGCACTGTCAATAATGCCTTTGATATAATGCAACGGCAGGCTGTTCGCCTCAATCAGGCTGGAAAACTGCTGCGGAATGATGATACCGATATTCGGGAACGGAGCCACCAGTTTCCGGCGGCTCTCCGCGGAAATGCAAAGTGTTTTTGAAGTCCGGCGGGTCAGCAGGCCTTCTTTCAGAAGTTCACAGTAGGCTTTGTTGACAGTGGTCCGGTCCACGCCGAGCTGTTCCGAAAGCCGCCGTTCGGAAATCATCCGCTCATTGCTGTTCAGGCATGCCGTTCCGATCTGCTGGCGAAGCGCCCCTGCCAGTTGAAGGTAGAGCGGTTCGGAATTCTCCTTGTCCAAACTGATTTCCGTATATTTCAATTGTTGTCTCATCGGGATTTCATCGCTCCTTTGTCTTTAATTATAAGCATAAATTTCTGTTTGACAAGACACCAAAATCAAAAAACTGAAAAATTATAATTTTTTTGGCTGGTATTTATCTGCCAAAAAATATAATATACTCCGGTTGACATTTGTCCGGGGAAAGGATATGATAACAGAAACGGGATTTCCGGACGGAATCCGGCAATGCCGGACCGTTTTTGAATGAACTGCCGCACTGTAAGCCGCGGAGGATGGAAAGCCAGAACAATGACGAAAGACCGAAACAGTATGGTGCAGGCCGTTGACCTGCCGCTATCCAACTGCATCAGTTCGCCGCCGGACCACGGCAGGGGCAGAGCCCTTGACCCGAGAAGAATGCTTATATATTCTTCCGCTTCAAAGCCGCATCGAAGACCGGGGTATGGAATCCAGACGGAATAAAATCTTTCACCTGAAAGGACTCTCATGAAAATATTTTTCATTCTGCTCCCGCTCCTGTTTTCCATTTCTTTCTATGCCCAGGATGCGGAACTCCTGAAAAAAATCGGCGCACGGAAAGACAAAGACGGCAATATTCTGCTGGGAAAGGCTTTCATCAGGAAGGATGACCGGTCCATCTCCTTTCCCGGCAGGATCAACGTCCGGGAAGGCGTGATCGAAGTGCTGGTCTCGACGCCGCGCGGAAGAATGCACGAAAGCCTGATCGTGACGGAGCTTGATCCGTTTCAGCTTCAAATGGCGTTGGTTCTTGCCGGATACGACAACGGAGACATAACGCGGGGAGCTCCTTTTCATATTGAGATCATTTACGGAAAATCCAGGCGAATCAACGTCGATGAATGGCTTTACGACAGCACCGCCGGAAAACCAAAGGAAAAAGGGACCTATGTTTTCGTCGGTTCCAGCTTCAAGGACAAGCAATGCCTCGCATCTCTGGAAGGAAATCTGATCAATATCAACAGTCTGGACAAGAACACCATTCTGAATGCCGCTCTGAGCCCAAAATCAGCATTGCACGAATACATTGTGCGGAAAGAGAAGATGCCGGAAGCCGGATTGAAAAACAGAGAATCCCCTCTGGAGGGTTATGAAGAAACTCCGGTCCGTGTAATCCTTGTGCCTGTTGCCAATCCGGCAGACACCGGAAAAAGCGGAAACAGAGAAATGGCCCCTGCGGAAGGTCCAAAAACAAAATAAAAATTCATGTTTTATCAGGTCTTTTATTGCATTATTTCGATTTTTTCATATAATTAACACCGGAAGCAGAATAAATTATCGCGGTGCAAGCGTATTTTTTTGAATGAATCGGGCAAAAGGGTCTGACCAAATGAAGAAAAGAGTGGATTATTCGGAAATCAAGCTGGACCACAGAAAGCCGGACCTGCTGTTTCTTCAACTGGAAGAGGAACTGCGCCGCCTGTTCCGGAATATCACTGTAAAGGCGGATCTCCGCCTGCCTTCGACACGGGAACTGGCGCAACAGCTGGGAATCGACCGGAAGACAGTCGCACGCGCCTACCACGGTCTTCTGGAAAAAGGATTCATTGAGCGGAAGTCACCGAAAATCCTGCAGATTGCAAAATCCCTGCCGCGAAAACAGCTTGCACCATATCCCAACATCGGCATCATTCTGCCTTACCGTTTTTCCGAGCTGATTGAACACAACAGCGGCATATCATTACAGTTCATCAAGGGAATCATTGATTCCGCGGCGGAAAAAAGGCTCTCCACAATCATGCTGGAACTTCCTCCCGCATCGGCGCCGCCCGATGAGATCGAAGAATTCAACGGCAGCCTGTTGAAGCGCCTGCTCGGGATTGTCCACATCGGCGGACGCGACTGTTTCCCCGACCGGCCGCTGGAGGCTGTCATGAAAAACGAGGCTCTGCCGCAGGTTCTGATCTCCGCCTATCCCGATATTCCGAACGTCGGAGCCGTTGTCTGCGATCCAAGTTCCGGCGGCAGAACGCTGGCGGAACAGCTTCGCGCAATGCGGCATAGAAAAGTCGGCCTGCTGATTTACAACTCCAGTCTTGAGTCCACCGGAACGGACGGCTATTTTTCCTATGCCTCCTACCGGCGCGCCGGCATCATCCGCAATATCCTGATGGAATACGGGCTCGACTGTGATGAAAAGTATTGCAGTTACGGCTGCACCTCTTACCATACGGTTTTCAATGCGCTGAAAAAGAAAAAAACGGCAGGAAATCTCCCGACGGTATTCTGGTGCCATAACGATGAGGTGGCGCGCTGGTGCATCAAGGCATTGAACCAGCTCGGACTTTCGGTGCCTCAGGATATTTCGGTCGTAGGCTTCGACGGAACAGCGGCGGCGAAAGAAGACGACAACCTGACAACGATCGCCCTTCCGTTTTATGCGATCGGGCACCGTGCCGTTCTTCAGCTTCTGGAATACTATGAACACGGGATCAACGATACGAACCGCACAGTCTACCTGCAAACTTTTCTGATTTCAAAAGGAACACTCTCATATGCCAACCACTCAAAAAGCAAATGATGGAGAAGGAGAATAAAAAATGAACAGAGAAAAAGATTTTACTCTCAAGAAAAGGGAACATGAAATATCAAAGAAGGGAATGAGGCATGAAAAAAACCTGCCTGCAATGTTTCCTGCCCGACTGTTTCTCGTAAGGTCTCATCTTGTTTCGCGGTGTGGAACGGTCTCCAGAAGAGAACGGTGCCAGTCCCTGTCCTGCCTTACTTTTTCTTTCTTCATTCAAATGTTCGATTGTTTTTCTACTTCTACTTTCCGTGTTCCTTGTTCGTCAGTTCTTCCTTCAAGGGTAAAAATGAAAATTTTTACCCTGATAGAGCTCCTCATCGTGATAGCGATCATCGCGATTTTAGCCTCAATGCTTCTGCCGGCGCTCAACAAGGCAAAGCAGCGCGCCCATGCCATTAACTGCATAGGAAATCTGCGGCAGCTGATGGCTGTCAATCAGACTTATGCAGATGATTTTGACGGGCAGGCTGTCTTATGGCAGGGACCGACTGCACTCGGATATGAAGCGGATCTCACTTGGTCAATGCTGCTGTATCGCAACAAATACGTAAAACTGAACTCGCCGATTCTGCGCTGTCCGGGAAATCCGGTTCTGCAATATCCCGATGTCGCCGCAAACCGCCACCGTTATGATGTATATGGGATTCATCGCGGCAACGACGGATTATCGCTGCATTTCACCAAACGGGTCCGTGTGCAGACTGTAGATGCATTCCGTCATCACGGTATCAACGATTCCAGAATACCGCCGAGCCGTATGTCGCTGTTCATGGACTCCCGCAAATCCACCGGAGCTTCAGCCTATATGGTACTCCGTTTCGGAAATCAGCCGGATTCCGCAGTTTCCCTTTCCCACTCCGGACGTGGAAATATTGCATTCTTTGACGGTCATGCGGCGGGAGTCGATGCCGTGGAGCTGGAAAACCTGAAATTCAGATCATGGTACAACGGGAAAGGCTTTTATATTCAAAAACCTTTTTCGGACGTCAATATATATTAATTTTCAGAAGGAGCAGCATCATGCGATATATCGTATCTTTGGCGGTTCTGCCGGTACTGGCAGCCGGTGCGGACCTGACGCAGGCAGACTGGAGCAAGCTTGAAACGGCATCCGATCCCGGTTTCATCTGGGAGCAGAAAGCTCCCGGAGACGGGGGAACCAGTTGGTATTTACGGATTCATCCCTCGGATTCCAACTGTCTTGTGCAATCCTGCGACATGTCCGCCAGCTATATTACCCATGACGGCAGCAGGACATACCGATCCATCAACAATCCCGACTGGAGATTTCCGCGGCTGCATTACATCAGCGGCGTCGATTTCTGCCGGAAAGCCCCCGATATCGGATATGCCGGAACGGAAAGCAACGGGCTGTTCAAAACAACGGACCGAGGAAAAAGCTGGCAGAGGTTGTCCACCGCCTCCATCGAAAGAATCTTCGACTGGAAATTTGCACGCATTCCAATCAGCACCGTCACGGTCGATCCGTCCAACCCTGACTGCGTCTGGGCGGGAACCGGATATCTGCGCAGAGTCGAAAACCGTGGGAAACGCCGTCTGGCGCAGGGGCTGCTCCACTCCTCCGACGGCGGAAAGAACTGGACACTTCTGCCGAACGCCCTGCCCAGAGGCGAAATGGCGCTGCGGATTCTGATGTTCGAGCAGCTCCCCGGAGTGATTCTTGTTGTAACGGACGGTGGAATTTATGCAAGCAGGGACGCCGGAAAAACATTTTCCGCAATGATGAAAGGGCTCCCGGAAGGCATGACCTATTCCGACATCGACGGCATGATTGAAAAAGGTTCAGGCAGGCTGATTCTGGTCGCCGCGCTTGAATCCTCTTACAGAAAGCGTGACGGGAAAGTCGTTTGCGACGGCGGTATCTGGCGCTGTGACGGGCTCGACGGGACATGGCGGGAAATCACGGGAGATCTCCGGCTGCCGGGATCGCTGTTCGACGGACTGCCGGATTTCAAACACGGCCTGGGCGCGAATCCCTACTGGCTCATCAGCACAAAAATGATCTGGCATGAATTCATGGAAAAGCCGGAAAACCGCAGCCTTTATGAAAATGTGGTCCTGAATTATCACAAAGACCCCGCACCGTTTCACCGGAAATGGAGCCAGGCGAACAAGGACTACAAGCGTCACAAGCAATACGGCGAACTGGCGAAGCAGACTCTGGGAATCATCCTGCCGGATTTCCATACGGTGCGGATTGATCCGCGCAACGCAGACACCGTCTATGCGTCCATCTTCCACCCGTGGATTCCTTACGGCGTCTGGAAGACCGGCAACGGCGGCAAACACTGGAACTGCATCACCCGCGGCGCACAAGGCTGGGAAGGCAGCCAGTGGAAACATTACCGCCCTGCCAATGAACCGGCGCTCAACATCCGGCAGGCATGGACGACACGGCACCCGATGAATTACGGAACTCCGCGATTGACGTTCGGGTTCTGGGATGTCCGGAAGTTCGATCTCTCCCGCTCCAATCCGGATATCCTGTATTTTCACTCCCACCGCGTCACCTACCGCAGTGAAAACGGCGGTGCAAGCTGGACCGATGCATCCAACCGGATCATTGATCCGGCAACTTCGCAGTTTGCCGGCGCCGGAAACAGCAACATGTGTGTGTTTGACCTTGAATTCCATCCGAAAAAACCGGAGCGGGTCCTTTTCTGGATGGCGGACTGCGGGCTGAAGGTAAGCCGTGACGGCGGCAATACGCTGTACGGGCTGCCCAATGCGATGGTCGGTTCCAACCAATGGGTGCTTGCCGCCGCCGTCGATCCGGACGACCCTGAACGCTTCTATGCGTTTTTCAACTGCCGCGACTGGCTCGTCGGCGGAATCCGCGGGCAGTATTTCATCGAAAGCCGTGATTTTGGAAAAACGTTTCGGGATATTACCGTCGGAAAAGACGGGTCGGTGAAGCTGCCGCCGAAAAAAGCGCTTGCAGGCTATGTCGCCAAACTGCTGGCAGACCCTTCCTCCCCGCGTGAAATGCGCCGCTTTCTGGCTCTGAATTATGAAACGGAACGTTATTGCGTCGCCACCGGGCATCTGCTTCCGGGAAGTGAAAAAGGAGCCGGGCTTCTGGAATCCGTCGATGGAGGGGTAAGCTGGCGGAAACTCGGAAAGGGACTGGAGGGGGCTTCCGATATCGTCGATCTGGTCCCGGCAGCCGGCGACTTCTCAACATTGTATGCAGCGGCAGCGATGCGCCCCGGACGGGAACCGAAAGGGGGACTGTTCATCAGCCGGGACTCCGGCAGAAACTGGGAAAAGATCAACTGTCCGCTGGAAAGTGTCACCCAGGTCGTGCCTTTTGCGGACGGACGCCTTTATATCGCCGGAGGAATCAGGGAAACGGGGAAATCTCCTGAAAACCGCGGCGGAGTTTATTATTCCGCCGATCACGGGAAAAGCTGGCAGTGCCTGCTGAAAGCCCCGCTTGTGTCAAGGCTGGCTGTCCACCCGGAAAACTCACAGCTGCTTTACTGCACCGTCGAACCGGACAATGCCGGCAAAATCCTGTCTCCGGGAGTCTGGAGATCCGGCGACGGCGGGAAAAACTGGATACGGGTCAACAACGGATTGGCGGGAGCATATCATTTCACCTGCCTGAAATGGCATCCGGTTTCTCCCGATCAGATCTGGCTGGGAACCTATGGCAGCGGCTATTATTATCTGAAGGACCCGGCGGGAAAAACACGGAAATAACCGGAAGCCGTCACGAAAAGAAAGAGAGTTGTTTCCGGTAATCGCGCGGGGAAATCCCGAAGCGGTTCCGGAAACACGTGGAAAAGTTCAACGCATTGTCGTAACCGGCTTCCGCCGCAATCTCTTTGATGGAACGATTTTCATCCGCCAGCATGCGCCGGGCACGGCGCATCCGCACATCCAGAAGATACTGCCGGGGCGTCGTATGCAGATGACGGTGAAACAGACGGACCAGATGAGTCGGAGAACAGTGGCACCGCTGCGCCATCTCCGGCTGTTTCCAGTCATGCTCCGGATGCAGTTCCAATATATCGCACAGAGCCGCCAGCACCGGAGGCATTTCCGGAATATCCGGCGGAATCCGGAGCGCCTGAAACAATTCAAAAGTAAGGCAACTGTTGCGCCCCGGTTCCCTGACGGACGGTTCATCCGCCAGCTCGCTGATCTCACGGAACAGACGTTCCAGATGGCTGCGTTCCAGATAAGCAAGCACATCCAGATTTCCCAGCCCGCTTTCCTCCAACAGAGAGGAAAGCAGTTTTCCCTTGACCATGACCGATATTTTCCGGCATCCGGATTCCCCTGACAGAAATTCATTCTCAATCATCGGCTGCATCAGGAAAAGTTCCCCCTCCTCCAGTTCATACATTTTCCCCCGCTGGCGCACGAGAAGCGAACCCTGCTGCACATATTCGATGGAAAGAAAAGGAGCATTCCGCCTCAGATAATGTGCCTTTTTCAGCAGATGAACTTCGCAGATGCACTCAATCCACAGCAGATTGTCCGCCGGACCGGACGGCGGCTGGCGCATCCGGTAGGAACGGCGGGAAGGACGGTGATAAAATTCCATCCCTTCCCAGCGGGACGGCGGAGGCAGAGTCTCCCAACGGAATACGGAGGAATCGCAGAGTTCTTTCATGATGTTTCTATTTCAAATGTTTTTGCGGGTATTTCAAATATAATTCTATGAATCCATGGTTGTTTTTCCATGCTTTTTTACTATAATATCTCTCAGGAGAAAAACAAGGAACTGCAATATGGAAAACGGCAAATCTTTCAATCAGCAAAGTCTGGAATATGCATGGAGGCAGATTCATGATATTCTGTTCCATCCCGGAACAGGGATGGTTTACGACTATGTGACAAGCCATGATCCGAATCACCGTTTCGATCATCTTCCGTCTCCCGAGGAAATTGCCGCCGGTTTTCCAAATCCGTGCGGATGGAGCACCGGTATGGAGGACTGCGCACTGAACGGCGGTATTCTGCTTGACCTGATGCGGTTCCGCGGATGGGAAAATTCCGTTTTCGCCGCAAAGATCGCGGAAGGAGTGATCCGCTGCGGAACGGTTCACGGGCAGGACGGCTTTATCGCAAGAGGCATTTCCCCGCACGACGGGAAGAGCTGTTACAGCAACTCCTCGCGGGATCAATTCACGCTGGCAGTCTACGGGATGTGGCGTTTTCTGAAAGGCTGCGCCATTTCCGGCATACTGCGGGAGAACGGAATCAGGTTCCTCCGTTCCGTCGCGAATTACTGCGAACGGACGATTACACCGGAACATCGTTACAATCTGCTGCGCCTGGACGGACATCAGGCTGTCGTTTCCAGTCTGTGGGACTGTGACCCGCACGAAGCAATGCGCCTGCCGATGATCTACGGCATCGCATGGGATATGACAGGCGAACCGCACTACTTCGACCTCATGAACCGTTATGCCCAGGCGGGGTTGCGCCACACTCTGACACTGGACCCTGAAGCGGATTACTGGTGGGATATGCCTCTGCTCCAGATGCAGCTTTCGCTGAATTTCTTCTGTGAAAGCGGGGTTCTTCCGGCATTGACCGCAGAAATCCGCCGTGTAATACACACGACGGCGCTCATTGCCCTGCGCCGGTTGCCGGCTCTGCTTTGCGAAGCTGAAACATTCGGCGGCGACTGGGGAGCGCTTTATGACAACTGGCGAACACTCCCGATGCGTATGCGGAGTGAAACGCTTTCCCGTGACGGGCGCTCCGGTCTTTTCGGCGGGAAAAGCTATCTGAATCCGGTGTTCCGGCAGGAATATGCCCGGCCAAATATGATTCTGCGGGGAACAGGAAATTATCTTGCCGTCATCGCCCACTGTCCAGACACCCCGTTTCCGGCGTCGCTTCACAACCGGATCGAACGGATTTTGCGGAAAATTGATTTCATGCGGTTCGCCGGTGCCGGAACCGTTCCGCTGGTATATGGTTACAGCGCACTCTCCGCATATGGCAAGTTGGATGCAATGGACAATCCGGCATGGAAAGAAGATGTCTCAAGAATGATGGTTGTTTAGTTTGAAAAAAAACAGAAAAAATGGAATGAATATTTTCAATCCGGAACTGGAGGTTTTTATGGAGAACGGCAAGAAAACGGTTGACAGCACGGTTCACGATTCAGCACAGTCGATGAAGGACAGCAACAGGGTGGGGTGCTCAATCCGCGAGCATCTGAAGAACGTAAGACAAAGAACAGATTTGAATTTCTGTAATAATCCCCGTTTGTCAAGGGCGGCATTACGTAGAAGCAGTCAATCCCGGTGCGACCTCGTTTCTTCTTTCTTCTTTCAAATGTTCCATTGTTTTAATGTTCGATTGTTCCAATGTTTTTCTACTTCTTCCTTTCCTGTTTTCTGTTCGAGATTCTTACTTCGCAGGGTGAAAATACGGATTTTCACCCTGATAGAGCTCCTCATGAGGGAAAGTTGTAAAAGTGGTATTTCATTCCGGCAGCAAGGCTGGACAGGACGTTGCCAGTCCCCTGATCCTGCTTCTTCTTTCTTTCTTCCTTCCAATGTTGAATTGTTCCAATGTTTTTCTCCTTCTTACTTCCCTGTTCTCTGTTCGAGATTCTTCCTTCGCAGGGTGAAAATGAGAATTTTCACCCTGATAGAGCTCCTCATCGTGATAGCGATCATCGCCATTCTTGCGGGGATGCTCCTGCCAGCGCTGAATGCGGCAAGAGCCAAGGCATACGGCATCAACTGCGTCAGCAACCTGAAGCAGATCGGGCAGGCGATGCTGGCTTATACCATGGACAACAAAGACTGGTTTCCGGGTGGAACTTTGCATAATAAGATTTATTATGAACTGGCTCCTTATACCGGAATTGCCCCAGACAAATATAAATACAAGCCGTGGAGTCAGCGTAAAATCTGGGCGTGTCCGGCAGATTCTTATCGGGCACGTAAATATATTCCGGGTAACGGGAGCGTTTCGGGGAGCTACGGTTTCAGCTATTATGCAAGGAACAACCTGATTGAGGAAGATTCTGTTTCGATGATAAAAATCAGTCTCATCAAACAGCCGTCAAAGCTGATCTATGGGATGGATACCGAGGATTTGCGGGATGGCAAAGCGCTGGTTTATACTGTCATAGCTGCCACCCGCTGGCCTTTCAAAACCGATGCCAAGGGACAGAGCGATGTTCATTTCCGCCATTCGGGAAATGCTTCGACGCTCTGGTTTGACGGACACTCCAATATGATGCGCCTGCCGGATTGTTACGGAACGAACATCAAGCTTACTTATCAACCATGATTCTTAATCATAATAAATAATATAAGGACTGTAAAATGAAACAAATCACTTGCATTTTCATGGCGGCATTCTTATCGCTTGCCCTCTTTGCGGGGGAACGTCCCGTCCGGCAGATTCAGATCGGAAAGAAAAACACAGCCGTTGCCACGGCGTCCAATACCGAGATCGTGGTTGCGCCGGATGCGCCGCAAGCCACGCTTTTCGCCGCAAAGGAACTGCAGTCTTTCCTGTCGCAGATTTTCGGCAGGGAGGTACCGGTAGTCAAACAGATTTCAAACGGGAAGGTCTCTTTCATTCTCGGAGTCAACCCGTGGGCGAAGGAAGCAGGGATTGATGCGGCGAAACTTGTCCGTGACGCTTTCATCATAAAAACGGACGGTTCCCGGATTTATATTGCGGGGCTGGACGATCCGAAGGCAAACCCGGAACGGGCGCTTGCACGCGGCGGTGTCTGGAGCCAGCTTTACGAGCGCGGCACGCTGTTCGGCGTTTACGACTTTCTGGAACGTGCGGCGGGAGTGCGGATGTATTTCCCCGGCGAACTGGGAACCATTGTTCCGAAGACGGATCGTCTTGCCATACCGGAAATGAATATCTACGACCGTCCGGATTTCACTGTGCGCAAGGTCTCCACATTCTGGGACGGAACCTATTTCGAGGGGGAGAACCGCGATGCGGTCATCAATCCCGCGAAGACTTTGAACAATTACCGTCTGCGCCTGGAAACGGAGTATCTGCCGTGTTGTCACGGGCTCAATCATTTCCGGTACATTCAGCGGTTCGGGAAAACGCATCCGGAGTATTTCGCGCTCCAGAGCAACGGCAAACGGAGCAATGATCCTTCTGTCCGGCACCCCGGACAGCTCTGCTACACCAGCGGAATCGTGGAGGAGATTTACCAGGATGCCCGTTCCTATCTGAAAGGGGAAAAAGCCGATGTCCGCAAAATTCCGTCGGCGGGGCGGAACGGCGGTTATGCGTGGGGCGTCAATACAAGCAGAGGGACTTATGTGGACATCATGCCGCAGGATGCGTTCAGCGGATGCCGATGTGAAAAGTGCCAGGCGGCATACAGGAAGAACGATCCGCATTATGCCACGGAGCTGATCTGGGGCAATACGGTTTCCATTGCGAACCGGCTGAAGAAAGAGGGGATTCCGGGAATCATTACGATGATGGCTTACCGTCCCTACCGCCGCGTTCCCGCGATGGACATTCCGGATAACGTCATGGTCATGGTGGCGGAAACTGGCCCCTGGTCGAAAGGGAATCCCGCGCAGAAAAAACTTGACGATGAAGAAATCCGGGCATGGACGAAAAAGCTCGGGCGCAAAGTGTGGATCTGGAACTACGTCAACAAAGGCGCCACGCTTACCATGCCGGGAGTTCCGCAGATGAGTCCGCGCGCCTACGGCGAATATTACAAAGTGATTGCGCCGTGGATTTTCGGCGCCTTCGCGGAGTCGGAGAGCGACCGTTTCCTTTACAACTATCTGAACTATTATATCTTTTCCAAAATCGCCTGGGACAACAAGGCTGATTTTGAAGCGCTGCTGGAGGAGCATTACCGTCTGATGTTCGGGAATGCGGCTCCTGCAATGAAGAAATTTTACGAGACGCTGGAGGACAAATGGGTCGGACAGGTTGCGGGACGTGTCGTCGATACTCCGCTGGGACCGGTCGGCGCTCCTCCGTCGGATTATGACCTCTGGAACAAAGTTTACTCCGCAAAAGTTCTTGCCGGGCTGGACCGGGATTTGAAAGATGCGGCGGGAAAGGTTCCTGCGGATTCACTGGAAGCGAAACGCATTGCATTGATCCGGAAAGAGTTCTATGAACCGCTCGTCAATGCCGCGAAAGCGTATCACTCCATGAGTTCCGCCGTTCAGGGATTGAAATTCCATATTGCGGGCGCTCCGGGAAAAGAGCTGTATCTGCTTCCGTTCCGCGGCAAGAAAGAGGGAGCGCTTCGTGCGACGGTGAAAACCGGAGTTCAGGTCTGGCGCACGGAGAATGATCTCTGCATCCGTTTCCGCTGCGGGGAACCGCGCATGAGTGAGATTGTGGCGCAGAAACGCAAAGCCGACGATCCTGAAATCTGGAAAGACAACTCGGTTGAAATTTTTCTCAATCCCTCCGGCGACCGCAAGACTTATTACCAGTTGATGGTGAATTCCGAAGGTTCGCTTTCCGACCAGAAAATCGTCAAACTCGGTGCATCCGGCTCCAATGATTTCACCTGGAATTCCGGCGCGTCCGTTGAGGTGAAGAAAGAGCCGTCCGCATGGATTGCGGAAATCGCGATTCCCCTGAAGAACCTGCCTGATATCAGGCAGGAATTTCCCGCGAATTTTGCCCGCAGCCGGATTCTGAAAACCGAAGGCGACTACGAGACGCTTTATCATTGGAGTCCGTTTGCCCGCGGCTTCCATGATCTGGAGAATTATGGTTCCATTACTTCCGCGAAAGAGCAGAACATTCTCATCAACAGCGACTTTTCCATGCTGCCGGAGAAAACGAAGCGCCATTTCGGAATCTGGGAGGGATACAAATGGATCGGCGGCTGGATCGGCGATAAAAGCAATACCGCCGCCGTGGATGCGGAAAATTGCGTGAGCGCTCCTTTCGGAATGAGGCTTCAGAGTGAGGAGGGGGCAACGGTCATGCAGTATCTTCCTGCATTGAAACCGGCAACAAGATACCGTCTTTCCTTCTTCGTGAAACTCCAGGACGTCAAGCCGCTGAAAGCCGGCGGCGGAGTTTGTGCCAATATCTGGGATGATGCGAACCGTTGGTTCCCGGCTCACAACTGGCTGACCGGAACGATGGACTGGACTTTCCAGAGCTATGAGTTTACAACGGGGAAAAATACGAACGTGAAAGTCAATTCATACTTGCGGCTGCGTCTTATGAATGCCTCCGGAACGGTATGGTTCGACGATGTGAAGCTGGAGGAACTTTAAGTCCTGCTTTTATCTTTCAGGTTCTTTTCCCGGAGTTCCGGCAGTTTTATCATATTGCCTCAAAAATCAGATTTTCTTTCTTTTTTTTGAAAATGCTCTTGAAAAGAAAATTTTCCCATGATATTTTATATGCATTATGAAAACACAGACTTACATCTACATTTCAAATCGATGGCAGTGGCGGTGGTGAACCGCCGGGGCTGTTGCGTGTGTTTTTTGTAGTGTTGATTTCGGCGGGTTGAACTGGAAAAGTTGAATCCGCCTTTTTTGTTTTCCGGAATACAGGCCGCATCCTCGGGAGTGAAAAACCTGAGGATGCGGCTTTTTTTGTTGAAAAATTGAAAATTGAAAATAAAATAGATGAGGAGAAAAGAAATGTTGAAACCGGATTTCAGGAGTTTTGAAAAACTCTGCGGGGAAGGCAATCTGATTCCCGTATGCGCGGAACTGCTTGCCGATCTTGAAACCCCTGTTTCGGTGCTGAGCCGATTCGTGGACGATCAGGAAGTCTTTCTGCTGGAAAGCGTCGAGGGAAGCGAACGCTTCGGGCGTTACTCTTTCATCGGAGTTAATCCCCATGGAGTGTTTTCCGTGGAAAACGGGCGTCCGTATTATACGGAAAAAGGCGTGAAGCGGGAGCTCCCGTTCGAAAAAAGCCCGTTCACGGCGCTCCGTTCAATCATCGGAAGCATCAAGCCGGTAATTGTTCCGGGACTTCCCCCGCTGTTCGGCGGGGCGATCGGC
>ENA-OROD01001025-OROD01001025.1-human-gut-metagenome-genome-assembly--contig:-NODE-1025-length-24094-cov-4.576563_pt1 | contig 24094 bp, 17 predicted proteins | sample MGYA00242123_ERZ509038 | MGnify/ENA primary metagenome ERZ509038 (study PRJEB26280, sample SAMEA2338719) | human gut metagenome | biome: human gut; feature: human-associated habitat; material: faeces... | reverse complement strand
CTGACGGCGCTTCTGGCGCTGCGCCTTTCATGGGTGGAGGGCTTCGTGCTTGCGGGCGCGCACATCCTGCTCGCGGCGTTCAACCTGCTGCCCATCCCGCCGCTCGACGGCGCGCGGGCGCTGTATCTCATTGCGGCGTTCTTCCTCGGCCCGCTCGCGGGCGAGAGGATTGCTGCGGTCACGGGACTTGTCTGCTCGTTGGTGCTCGTGAGCGCGGGGGTGTACGTCACGGCGGAGACGGGCGGGGGCACGCTCTTCCTGCTCGCGTCCCTTGCGCTGCTTTTCGGCGCGGTGCGGCGATCGGGGCTTGCGAAAAACGCAGGAAGAGTGTAAGATAGCTCAAAATGGTTTCCTATGCCCATTTTGAGCTGTCTTACTTTTTCTTTTTCAAGGGAGATTTTTTGTGGATAAGAGACTGGAACGCATCCTGCCGCGCGTGCAGAAGCCCGCGCGCTATACCGGCGGCGAATACCGCCAGATCATCAAGGACAAGGCGGAGGTGGACCTGCGCCTCGCTTTTTGTTTCCCGGATATTTATGAGATCGGCATGTCGAACATCGGCATGCGCATCCTTTATGCCACGATGAACCGGATGCCCGGCGTCTGGTGTGAGCGCGTGTTCGCCCCGTGGGGCGACATGGAGGACGAGATGCGCCGCGCAGGCATCCCGCTCTATGCGCTCGAGAGCGGCGACCCCGTCAGCGCGTTTGACGTCGTGGCGTTCTCGCTCGGTTACGAGATGGCATATCCCGCCGTGCTCAATATGCTTGACCTTGCCGGCATCCCGCTGCGCAGCGCCGACCGGCCGGAGCTGACGCCGCTCGTCATTGCGGGCGGCACGGCCTGCAGCAATCCGGAGCCGATGGCCCCGTTTTTTGACCTCATGATTATCGGCGAGGGTGAGGAGGTCAACAATGAGGTGCTGGCCCTGTTCCGGCAGGCGCGGCAGGCCGGCTGGAGCAAGACGCAGTTTCTCGAAACGGCGGCGAAGATTCAGGGCGTGCTCATCCCGTCGTTTTATGTCCCGCACTGGAACCCGGACGGCACGCTGCACGACCTGACGCCGACGCACGGCGCGCCCGCGCGCGTGACCAAGCGCATCATTCAGGATCTCGACGCCTGCTATTATCCGACCGATCCCATCGTGCCGAGCACGGAGATCGTGCACGACCGCGTGAACGTGGAGCTGTTTCGCGGCTGCATCCGCGGCTGCCGGTTCTGTCAGGCGGGTTATGTCTACCGCCCGGTGCGCCCGCGCAAACCGGAGACGATCATCCGGCAGGGCATCGAATCGCTCAAAAACACCGGCTATCAGGAGGCGACGCTCCTGTCGCTCTCGAGCAGCGATTACCGCCCGCTCGACGAGGTGTGCGACGGGCTGCTGGAATACTGCGAGCCGCGCAGCATGAGCCTCGCGCTGCCGTCGCTGCGCGCGGACAACTTCTCCATGGACATCATGAGCCGCCTGCAGAAGGTGCGCAAGGGCGGCCTGACCTTTGCACCCGAGGCCGGCACGCAGCGCCTGCGCGACGCGATCAATAAAAACGTGCGCGAGGAGGACCTGCTCCATTCCTGCCAGGTCGCCTTTGAGGGCGGGTGGAACGGTGTGAAGCTCTACTTCATGCTCGGCCTGCCGACGGAGACGGATGAGGACGTGCTCGGCATCGCAGAGCTTGCCAATCAGGTCCTGCACACGTGGCGCATGCATGCGACGAACAAGGCCCGCGGCGTGCGCATCACGGTCAGCACATCGTGCTTCGTGCCGAAGCCGCACAGCCCCTTCCAGTGGGAGACGCAGGTGACGATGGATGAGTACAAGCGCAAGGTCAACCTCCTGCGTGAAAATATCAGGGCCAAGAATGTCACTTACAACTGGCACGACCCGGACACCAGCTTCGTGGAAGCCGTGCTCTCGCGCGGCGACCGGCGCATTGCCGACGTCATCGAAGAGGTCTGGCGCCGCGGCGGCAAGCTCGAGGCCTGGGGCGACTATTTCTCGTTCGACCGCTGGATGGCGGCCATGGACGCCTGCGGCGTTGACCCGATGTTTTATGCCTGCCGCGAGCGCGGGAAGGACGAGTTCCTGCCGTGGGACATTGTGGACATGGGCGTGCGCCGCGCGCACCTGTGGCACGAGCGCGAGCAGGCATATAAAGCCGAGCTCTCGCCCGACTGCCGCAAGCAGTGCACCGGCTGCGGTGCGCTCGCACTCATGACGGAAGGGGGCAAGTGCGATGCCTGAAAAGCTGAGACTGCGGTTTGAAAAGACCGGCCGCGCGATCTATATCTCGCACCTTGACCTCATGCGCACGATGCAGCGCGTGTTTCTGCGCGCGGACTGCCCGCTGAAATATTCCGAAGGCTTCAATCCTCACGCGCTCATTTCCATCCTGCTGCCGCTGTCCGTCGGCGTCGGGAGCGTGTGCGAACTCATGGATTTCCAGCTGCGCGAGGATGTCGACCTCGCCGCGCAGATCGTAAAGTTCCGTGATGCCGCGCCCCGTAGCGCCCAGCACGCCGGCCGAATGGCATTCGTCGACCATCACCAGCGCGTCGTACTGCCGCGCCAGGCGGCAGATCTCGTCCAGCGGAGCGGCGTTGCCGTCCATCGAGAAGACGCCGTCGGTTACGATGATGCGGAAACGCTGTGCCTGGGCTTTCTTGAGGCAATCCTCCAGCTCGGCCATGTCAGCGTTGGCGTAACGGTAGCGAACGGCCTTGCACAGACGCACGCCGTCGATGATCGACGCATGGTTGAGCGAATCGGAGATGATCGCATCCTGCTCGGTAAACAGAGGTTCGAACACGCCGCCGTTGGCGTCGAAGCAAGCGGCATAGAGAATCGTGTCTTCGGTACCGAAATAGTCGGCGATCGCCTTCTCGAGCTGCTTGTGCATATCCTGGCAACCGCAGATGAAACGCACGGACGACATGCCGTAGCCGCGTGCATCCATCGCCTTCTTCGCCGCTTCGATCAGACGCGGATTGTCCGAAAGGCCGAGGTAGTTGTTCGCACAGAAATTCAGCACCTGACGTCCGCCGACCGTGATCTCGGCACGCTGCGGGGATTCGATGATGCGTTCGTTCTTGTAGAGCCCTGCCGCTTTGATTTCGGCCAGCTCATGCTCCAAATGTTCTTTAATTTTACCGTACATATTGTTAGATTTTGTGACGTTCGAGGGGTGTTTTACTATCAAACTATCAGCAAAGATAGTTGTTTTTTATAAAAATGATACCTGTCGTCGAATTTTTTATCCGATCGCCGCCGGACCCCGTACCCTCCCCGACGGCAACCCCTGCAAATCCCGGGCCCCGCAAGGCGGTATCCGGCAAAATCCGGCCCGGATTCCGCAAGTTTGCGACCGGTCGCCGAAGTCGTCCGCGAACGAAAACGGAATAAACGGACAACCCGCTATGTTCCACCGAAAACAGAGCGCCGGCACGAGGCAAAAGGACAAATTCCGGCATCGGAAAGCGATCCGCAGGATCGTTTCCCGCCCCCGCAATCTCAAATTCCCCGGCGGACACGACGCATTTACAAACTATTTTGCTAAATTTGTCACGTTATAGCCGGTTGTGGAACCAGCACGTTCAACCATTAAATATTTCGAATTATGTTCAAAATCGATTCTTACGATTTCAAAGGCAAGCGGGCGATTATCCGCGTGGACTTCAACGTCCCCCTCGACGACAAGGGCCAGGTAACGGACGACACCCGCATCCGGGCGGCGATCCCCACGATCCGCAAGGTACTCGACGCGGGCGGCTCGGTAATCCTGATGTCGCATCTGGGACGGCCCAAGAAGAACAACGATATGAAATATTCGCTCGGACAGATCGTACCCGCGATCGAAAAGCTGCTGGGCAAACCCGTGATTTTCGCCGGCGACTGCATGGGAGAAAAAGCGGCCGAAACAGCCCGAAACCTCAAGCCCGGCGAGGTGATGCTGCTCGAAAACCTGCGTTTCTACGCCGAGGAGGAGGGCAAGCCCCGCGGACTTGCCGAAGATGCTTCGGAAGAGGAGAAGGCCGCAGCCAAAAAAGCGGTCAAAGCCTCGCAGAAAGAGTTCGTCGAGCGGCTGGCTTCGTATGCCGACTGCTACATCAACGACGCTTTCGGCACCGCGCACCGCGCACACGCCTCGACAGCCCTGATCGCCGATAAATTCCCCCACGACAAGATGTTCGGCTACGTGATGGAGAACGAATTGCAGGCGGTCGATCGTCTGATGCTGAACCCCCGGCGCCCGTTCGCGGCGATCATCGGCGGGTCGAAAGTTTCGACCAAGATCTCGATCCTCGAAAACCTGATGGAGAAGGTCGATTCGATCGTCATCGGCGGCGGTATGTCCTACACCTTCGCAGCGGCGCAGGGCGGCAAAGTCGGCAACTCGCTCTGCGAGCCCGAGATGTTCCCCACGGCACTCGAAATCGTGAAGAAAGCCGAGGAGCGCGGCGTGAAGCTGGTATTCTCGCCCGATGCGCTGATCGCCGACAAATTCGCCGAGGACGCCGATACGCGCCAGGCTCCGGTGAACGACATCCCCGACGGCTGGGAGGGCATGGATGCCGGTCCCGCATCGCGCAAGGCTTTCGCCGCCGCGATCGAAGGCGCCAAGACCATTCTGTGGAACGGCCCTGCCGGCGTATTCGAGTTCGACAAGTTCGCCGAAGGATCGCGCGCGATCGCCGAAGCGATCGCCAAAGCGACGGCCGAGGAAAGGAGCCTTCTCGCTCATCGGCGGCGGCGATTCGGTGGCCTGCATCAACAAGTTCGGCCTGGCCGACAAGGTGAGCTACGTCTCGACGGGCGGCGGTGCACTGCTCGAATACATCGAAGGCAAGGAGCTGCCGGGTGTGGCGGCCATCCGCAAATAAGCCGGGCACGAACAGAGCGCGGTCCCATCGAACCGCTCTCCGTACTGAATCGAAAACAGACAGAAACCTTAAAATATTTAGAGTAAACAACCAATGAAAAAAATTCTTTTCGCTGCAACCGTTCTTTGTATGATGGGCTGCCAAAACAAACCGACCAACTCGACGCCGGCGCTCGATCCGTCCAACATGGACACCTCGGTCGCCCCCAACGAGAGTTTCTACCAGTACGCCACGGGCGGCTGGCAGGCTAAAAATCCGCTCAAACCCGAACATTCGAGCTACAACATGTTCAACGTGCTGAGCGACAACAACGAGATTCGCATCAACGAGCTCTTCACCCAGATGACCAAGGAGAACCCTGCGAAGGGCACGGTCAATCAGAAAATCGCCGACCTCTACAAGCTGGGCCTCGACTCGGTACGTCTGAACAAGGAGGGCGCCGCTCCCGTCAAGGCCGAGCTGGAAACCATCCTGTCCCTCGACAAGAAGGAACAACTCACTCCGATCCTGTCCGTGATGCAGCTGACTTCGAGCTCGCCCCTGTTCAGCTTCGGTCCCCAGGCCGATCTGAAGGACAGCAAAGTCAATGCCCTCTATATCGGACAGTCGGGTATCGGCATGGGTGACCGCGACTACTACCTCGACGCCGAGAACGAATCGATCCGCGAAGCCTACAAAACTTATCTGAACCGGCTCTTCACGCTGGCCGGACTCGAAGAGTCCGAGGCAGGCAAGGCGACCGACGCCGTTATGCGCATCGAAACCGAACTGGCCAAGAACATGCGTTCGAACGTCGAGCTGCGCGATATTCAGCGCATGTACAACCCGATGACGACCGCCGATCTGAAAAAGAACTACGACGCCATCGACTGGGCACAGCTCTTCGCATTCTCCGGAATCAATCCCGAGCGTGTGATCGTCTGCCAGCCCGAATACATGGAGGCGCTGAACAAGCTGATCGAAACCACTCCGATCGAAGACTTGCGCTACTACCTGGCATCGCAATACCTCAACGCCGCAGCACCCTACCTGGACGATAACTTCTACGCCGCATCGTTCGACTTCTACGGCCGCACGATGTCGGGCAAGCAGGAGCCCCGTCCCCGCTGGAAACGTGCCATGGCCATTCCCAACAGCGCCCTGGGCGAGGCCGTAGGCGAAATGTACGTCGAGAAGTTCTTCCCCGCCGAGGACAAGGCCCGCATGATGACCCTGGTGGAGAATCTCCGCACGGCCCTCGGCCAACACATCGACCAGCTCGACTGGATGAGCGACTCGACCAAGATGCGCGCCCGCGAGAAACTCGCCGCTTTCCGCGTAAAAATCGGCTACCCCGACAAGTGGAAGGACTACTCCACGCTCGAAATCGACCCGACCCTCTCCTACTGGGAGAATATCCAGCGTGCCAGCGAATGGGCGACCCGCGATGCGCTTGCCAAAACGGATAAACCCGTCGATCCCGAAGAGTGGCACATGACTCCGCAAACGGTCAATGCCTACTACAACCCGACCACCAATGAAATCTGCTTCCCGGCAGCAATCCTTCAGCCGCCGTTCTTCAACCCGGCAGCCGACGACGCGGTGAACTACGGCGCTATCGGCGTAGTGATCGGACACGAGATGACGCACGGATTCGACGATCAGGGCCGTCAGTTCGACAAGGACGGCAACATGAACAACTGGTGGACCGACGCCGATGCCGAAGCCTTCAAACAGAAGACCGACATTCTGGTCAAGCAATTCGATGCGATCGAGGTGCTGCCCGCACGCGGCGACCAGCCGGCCATCTTCGCCAACGGTTCGCTCTGTCTGGGCGAGAATATCGCCGATCAGGGCGGTCTGCGCGTGGCTTACACGGCACTCAAGAACTCGCTGAACGGCACCGAGCCCGAACCGATCGACGGCCTCACGCCGGCTCAGCGCTTCTACCTGAGCTACGCGACCGTCTGGGCACAGAACATCCGCGACGAGGAGATCGCCCGTCTGACCAAACTCGACGTACACTCGCTCGGTCAATGGCGCGTGGACGCTACGCTGCGCAACCTCCAGGATTTCTTCGATGCCTTCAACATCACCGACGGCAAGATGTATATGCCGGTCGAGGAGCGCGTGATTATCTGGTAACGGCACGCTCCGTTCAATAAGAAATCCCCTGCCGACGTTTCGGCAGGGGATTCTTTTATCCACAATAAAAAAGGCTGTCACCGAGGGTGACAGCCTTTTATCAGTTCTTTCGTTCAGGTCTTATTTCCCGGAAACCTCGATCCGTTCGGTACTTTTGTACGTTCTTCCCAAAATGGTTTGCCGGTATTTCTCCACCTTGTCCTTTCCAATGGTCATCGTCGAGGCACCGGTCGCCTCCTTATATTGGCCGTCGGTAGTTGTATAGGAAACGCCCGAGCCGAGTCCCACGCGGTAGGCGGCTTGTTCCGCAACCTCTTCCTTAGCCGTCAGTACCAGTTCGACAGTCGCCTCGAAAGGAACCTTCGCTCCTTTGACAGAAATGCTCCAGGGCAGCGAAGCGACATCCGCCGTCACGGTCTTTCCGACGGCATCGGTGTACTTCGCCTGCATATCGAAGAGCTGCGGCATATCCTCTCCTCCGAAAACTTCATAATCTACATCGGCAGTCACCTCCGCAGGCGGTACGGCAGGGCCGTTTCCGCCGTTGCCATTCGTTTCGTCGTCGTTGCACGATGCCAGCAGAACCGCTGAACAAAGCAGCATCCATCCGATTTTTCTGTGTAACATAAGTCAATAAATTTATCGATTAATAAATAAGGTACGAAATGAATACCGAAGAACCGATAGCGGAAACCCGTCGCCCGCATCCGCACCGCAAACTCGCCATAAATACCGCGAATGTCGGCAAACGATCCTCCGCCCGGCAAATCCCCGGCAAAAATAAGGACTTCGGCCCGAAATCCGATGGAAACGGTTCTTTTGTTTCGAACCGGCAACAAGCGGCAGCAGTCGATTCAACAGACTCCGGACAGGGATCACGAAAAGGTCCCGGCCGTCTTGCGACAACCGGGACCCGCGATCAAAAAATCTATTTATGAAAAAACCTTTCTGTATTTACCTCCTGCAAAAAGGGTGCCCGGAAAAATAAAATCCGGCCGGCCCCGCAGCGTGCCCGCTAATATTTGTAGCGGATCCACTTGTAAAGCTCCTTGAAGGTAGGTTTCTTGCCGTACATGAAGATACCCACGCGGTAAATCTTCGCCGCGAGCCATACCATAGCCATAAACGTAGCGTAGAGCACCGCGAGCGACACGACGATCTCCCAGGTCGGAATACCGCACGGGATGCGGGCCATCATCACCACGGGCGAGGTAAAAGGAATCATCGAACACCAGAAGACCAGCGGCGAATTGGGGTCCTTCATCACCACCATCATCACGAAGATACTCAGGATGATCGGCAGCATGATCGGGGTCTGCAACTGCTGTGCGTCCTGCACATTATCGACAGCCGAACCGACGGCAGCGAACATCGCCGAATAGAGCAGGTAACCACCGATCACGTAGAGCAGCAGGTAAGCGAAAATCTGGAAGACATATCCGAAATCGGTCGCCGTGGCGAGCGTCTGCACCATCTCCATATCGACGCCCGCCGCCGTCGGATCGAGCGTCCCGGCACGCATCGCCTCGACACTTCCCATCATCTCGGCAGAGATCAGGTGCGGCATGACGAGCGCACCCACGCCGCACACCAGCACGCCCCAGATGAGCACCTGCACCACCGCGACGGAAGCGATACCCAGGATCTTGCCCAGCATCAGCCGGAAGGGGCTGATCGAAGAGACGACCACTTCGAGCACCCGGTTGTTCTTCTCCTCGATGACCGACTGCATGACCATCGCACCGTAAATCATCAGGAACATGTAGAGGATCATACCGAGCACCAGCCCCACGACGGTCGATACGGCCGACGAATTGGCCTGCTTGTCGCTGCCGTCGTCCTGCATCTGGTCGTTGCGGAAGACCTGCATATAGACCGTAGTCTTCACCTCGTAGAGAATCTGCGACAGATTTTCGATGTTATAGTCCTTGAGTTTCTCCTTCTCGATGATGTCGGCGATCTGCCCCGACACGCTCTCCTCGACCAACATCGCCGAGGAGCCGTTGGTATAGAGTTTCACGTTGCCGGGATTGGTCATTATGTCCCCGCCGATCCAGAGTATGCCGAAACGGTCGGTATGCTCTCTGCGAGCCTCGTCGAGCGTCAGGTCGGTCGGCTCATAGACCACCTCCTCGCTGCTCTCGAGCCGGGGAGCGATCACACCGCTCTCGTCGATCACGGAAATATGCCGGGTTTCCCCCTGGGAATAGCGCATGATGAGCGCCGGGGCCACCATCAGGCCGATCATCAGCACCGGCATAAGAATCGTGGTCACGATGAACGACTTCTTGCGCACCCGTTCGTTAAATTCCCGGGTGATGATAATTCCTATCTTCGAATTTGCCATGGCTTTCTACTTTTGCTTGTTCGTTTTCTTCCGATTACTCCGCGTTGAGGGTTCCCCCGACGGCCCGTATGAAGATGTCGTTCATCGACGGGATGATCTCCGTGAAGGAGCGCAGCTCCACCGCATCGTTGATCCGGGCGATCACCTCCCGCACGTCGGCATCCCGCTCCACATGCAGCTTGAGCGACGAATAGGCCGCCCCGAACTCCGGCTCGGGCTGTTCGAGCACCTCGCAGCGACCTTCGAGCACACCGCGCAGCGCCTCCGCGTCGCCCCGGTAGGCTACCTGGAAAATGTTGTTGCCGTGCCTGCGCCGGATCTCGTCCACACGGCCCGTAAGAATGTTGCGCGACTTGTTGATAAGCGTGATATGGTCGCAGATCTCCTCGACGGACGACATGTTGTGGGTCGAAAAGATGACCGTCGAACCCTTGTCGCGCAAGCCGAGAATCTCCTCCTTCAAAAGGTTGGCGTTGATCGGATCGAAACCCGAAAAAGGCTCGTCGAAGATCAGCAGCTCAGGTTCGTGCAGCACCGTGACGATGAACTGGACTTTCTGGGCCATACCCTTCGAAAGTTCGTCCACCTTGCGGTCCCACCACGATTCGATGCCGAATTTGACGAACCACTTCTTGAGCCGCACCACCGCTTCGTGGCGCGAAAGCCCCTTCAGGCGGGCGAAGAAGACGGCCTGTTCGCCCACTTTCATCTTTTTATACAGACCGCGCTCCTCGGGCAGATAGCCGATGCGATAGACATCCTGCGGCTGGATTTCGCAGCCGTCGAAGATGACTTTCCCCTCGTCGGGCGCCGTAATGCGGTTGATGATGCGGATCAGCGTGGTCTTGCCCGCACCGTTGGGTCCGAGCAGGCCGTAAACCGACCCCTTGGGAATCGTGAGCGACACATCGTCCAGAGCCGTATGTCTGGCGAAGCGCTTGGTAACGTGTTCTACTTTCAATATCTCCATAATCGATCGAAAACTTAAAGTGAGTCCGGGCATTCCGTCCGCGATTTCCTACATCTCCGGCTGTACCGCATAAGGACAATACATCACTACGCCCTGCTGTCCCACCGCCTCACGGATCTTGCGCCACTCGCCGGCCCAGGGTCCCAGTTCTCCGGCCACGATGTCGGCCTTGACTTTGGCCATGAATCCGGAGAAGAACGCCCCGAAGCCGGTCGGAGCCTCGGTCATCTCGACGATGCGGAACTTATCGCCCAATTCGGCCTTGTCAGCCGCAATAGCGATGGCCGTCTTCAGACCGCCGTTGGTATCCACCAACCCGAGAGCGAGGGCATCCGTGCCGCTCCAAACCCGTCCGCCGGCAATGTCGAGCACCTTTTCCAGCGGCAGATTACGGCCTTCGGCCACGTAGGAGGTGAAAGTTTCGTACACCTCGTCCACCGAGCGCATGATCGCCGCCCGTTCGGTTCCCGTCAGGGGACGCATCACGCCCATATCGGCCGACGTATTGGTTCTCACGGCATCGAACGTAATGCCCAGCTTATTCTTCAGGGCATCCTCCAGGCGCAGGAACATTCCGAACACCCCGATCGACCCCGTAAGGGTCGTCTTGTCCGCCACGATGGCATCGGCACCGCACGAAATATAGTAACCGCCGCTGGCCGCATAGCTGCCCATCGATACGATCACCGGCTTCTTCTCCCGAAGCAGCTCCACCTCGCGCCAGATCACATCCGAAGCCAGCGCGCTGCCGCCCGGCGAATTGACACGCAGCACCACGGCCTTGACATCGTCGTTGCGACGTACCTTCGCCAACTTCGCAGCCAGCGTATTGCCGTAAATATCGGCACCGTAGCCTTCGCCATCGACGATCGCACCGTCGGCATAGACGATCGCTATCTGCGACGAAGAGATATTCTTAAGGTCCGCATTCAGTTGCGACACGTACTGTCCCAACGTCACGAACTCGAACTGTCCGTCGTTCTTGGCGACGGCGCCGTACTCCCGGAACACATCGTCCATCTGATCCTCGAACAGCAATCCGTCCACCATCCCATGATCGAGCGCCTCCTGTGCCAGCGACACTTCGAGCCCGTCGGCCAGTCGGTTCAAGGTCGAAAGCTCGATACCGCGCGACTCGGCGACGGCCTCCGCCATCACATTCCAATAGGAATCCACCAACAACTGCATCTGCTCGCGGTTGGCATTCGACATCTTCGAAAGGAAATAAGGCTCCACGGCACTCTTGTACCTGCAGGCCGTCGGACGGAAAATCTCGGCCTGAATGTCGAGCTTGTCGAAAAGACCCTTGTAGAACATCAGCGTCGAGGAGACACCCATCCACTGCATCCCTCCATGAGGCTCCAGGTAGATCTCGTCGGCGACCGATGCCAGGTAGTATCCCCCCTGGCCGTAGGTTTCGTTATAGGCGATGACGAACTTGCCGCTCTGCCGGAAATCCTGAAGCGCCTCGCGCAGCTCCTCCAGAATGGCATAAGTGGCCATTCCGCCTCCGTTCGGACGCAGGTAGATACCCTGGATGCGGGGATCGATCTTGGCCGTTTCGATGGCCCGCAACGCATTGTAAAGAGTAACCTGACGTTTGGCCGTCATCGTGGCGAAATCGATGCCGGCGAAAGGATCGCTGCTCGGCGAATCGATCAGGTCTTCCGAGAAATCCAGTTTCAAAATCGCGTGCTCTCCGACCGTCACCGCCTCCGAAGAGGTCATGGAACCTACGATTCCGAACAAAATCATCACGGAAAGAAAGAGCATCACTGCGCTGCCCACCACAAAAGCGAGCAGTCCGGCGAAAAACATTTTCAAAAATTTCATACCGATTTATTTAATATTCATTCGCTGCGAAACGGTGCACGAGGAGCGAACAGGGCAAAACTTTTCCGCATCGCCGAATTCCGTCCCCTCTCCGAATCGGAGTTAATATGCGGCAAATATAACCGTTAATTTTATGAAAAACAAATAATATTTATCGTTTATCGATAACATAATTTTCCATAAAGACTTATTATATCGGAAATAATAGTTATCTTTGTCCAGATAAGCCGCATCCGGACGAGCAGGAGCAGGCTCTTTGCCGCCCGGTTTGCATGATCGTTGCTACCAACTTAACTGAAAATATGGAAGAGAGAGTCAAGGAATTACTCAACCGTATCCTCCATCCGGAGACCCAGCACGGTCTTGTCGAGAGCGGATTCGTCGAACAGGTTTCGACTCCCGGCGACAAGATAACCGTCACCCTGAATTTCGCCAAAGTGCGCGATCCCTTCGCCCTGAAGATCAAACGGCAGGTTCAAGCGCTGCTGGAAGAGAATTTTCCCGCCCTGAAAGGATCCATCACCGTTATTATTAAGGAAGCCGCTCCCAAGAAACCGCAAGCTGCGGACAAACCGACCATGACGGGCGACATAGCCCACATCGTAGCGATCGCTTCGGGCAAGGGCGGCGTCGGAAAATCGACCGTCACGGCCAATCTTGCCGTCGCCCTGCGCAACCGGGGTTTCCGGGTCGGCATCCTCGATGCCGACATTTACGGCCCTTCGCAGCCCAAGATGTTCGGTCTGGAAGGTTACCTGCCCGAAGCCGAACAGGTGGACGGGCAGGACATCATCCTGCCGGCCGAAGCGATGGATATGAAAATCATGTCGATCGGCTTCTTCGTGAAACCTTCGGACGCCTTGCTGTGGCGCGGTGCGATGGCGGTGAACGCCTTGCGGCAAATGATCCACCAGACACGCTGGGGAGCGCTCGATTTCCTGCTCGTGGATCTTCCTCCCGGCACGGGAGATATTCACCTCTCGATCATTTCGGAGTTGAAAATCGACACGGCCGTGATCGTTTCGACCCCCCAGCAAATCGCCGTGGCCGACGTGCGGCGCGGCGTGGAGATGTTCCGCAATCCGCAGGTGAACATCCCCCTGGCCGGCATCGTCGAAAACATGGCCTGGTTCACCCCGGAAGAGTTGCCCGAAAACCGTTACTACCTCTTCGGAAAGGGAGGCGCCCGCCGCTTCGCCGAGGAAAACGGCATAGACCTGTTGGGAGAAATACCTATCATACAGTCCATTATGGAAGGCGCTGACACGGGAACGCCGTCGGTGTCGATCGACGCCCGCGTCGAACCCTATTACCGGGAGATAGCCGACCGGATTGTTGATAAGGTGGTCAAATAACCCCACGAACGATGTTGATAAACCCGCAATAACTTTTGAAAAGAAAAACCCGGAACCGTTTGCAAAATCCATCTTTCGCCCGGTATAGACAAAACAAGAAAACGGCAAAAAAAAGTTTTCGCAAAGTATGATTCGGGATATGCACGGAAAAAGAGAGGCGAATGTTTACAATCCGGAGATGTCGAAATGTCGAAACCGGTTTTGAACATTTGTCGGTAACTTTCAAAAAACCAGGTTTCGACAACCTCCCGGACCTTATCGGCAGAACAGAATACGGAACTTCGAAAAGCTATGCTGTGGATAACCCGAAATACGGTATAATTATCAACACTATCAACAGGCATTATATTTATTTTTAATTATTCTTTTAATAAAATAAAAGTATAAAAAATAAAAAACGATGGTCGATAACTCATCGAAACTCAAAACGGAAATCGAGCGGCTCAAACGCGAGAAGAACGCCGTTATCCTGGCGCACTACTATACGCTGCCCGAAGTGCAGGAGGTAGCCGATTTCCTGGGCGATTCGCTGGCGCTCTCCATCGAGGCGCAGAAGACCGACGCCCGGATCATCCTCTTCGCCGGCGTGCATTTCATGGCAGAGACGGCCAAGGTGCTCTCGCCTGAAAAGAAGGTGCTGCTTCCGAATCTCGAAGCGGGATGTTCGCTGGCAGAATCGTGCGATGCGGCCGCTTTCGCGGCTTTCAAGGCGAAATATCCCGGCTACAAGGTGGTTTCGTACGTCAATACTTCGGTCGGGGTGAAAGCCTTGACGGATGTGTGCTGCACCTCGTCCAATGCCCTGAAGGTCGTAGAGTCGATTCCGGCCGACCAGCCGATCATCTTCGCTCCCGACCGGAACCTGGGTTCCTATATCCAAAAGCTGACTGGACGCGAGAATATGGTGATCTGGGACGGCGCCTGCCATGTGCACGAGGAGTTTTCGTTGGAGAAAATCCTGGAACTGAAGCGGCAGCATCCCGCAGCGCAGGTGGTGGTGCATCCCGAATGCAGGGCCTATATCGTGCAGGTGGCCGATTTCGTCGGTTCGACGGCGGCTATTCTGGACTATTGCGGCAAAAGTTCCGCCAGGGAGTTCATCGTGGTGACCGAAGCGGGGATTCTGACCGAGATGAAGCGCCGCTATCCGGAGAAGACGTTTATCCCGGCCCCTCCCGACGACGAGGCGTGCGGATGCAACAATTGTAGGTATATGAAGATGATTACGCTGGAGAATATCTTCACCACGCTGCGCGACGAGCGGCCCGAAATATCGCTCGACGAGGAGGTACGCCGCCGTGCCGAGCGTTCGATCCTCAACATGATCGCCATCAAGTAGGTTTTTCGCTCGCCGGAGGGCGATCCTCCGGTCGCACGGCCTGTGCGGTTACGGAGGCGGAACGGCGGATTTCCGGTCGGCGGCCAAAGAGGAGAAACGAGGGAGAACCTGCCCGGCCGGTTGCGGCGAAGGACGAAAAAAGAGAACAGGGGAAGGAACGGAGAGAGTGCGGCATTCCGATCCGGTTGGGCGGATGCGGAGCCGGTCGTATGAAGTGCGAACAGAGAAATTCAACTATATATTTTTTATAAACCAAGTAAACAAACATTTTAAGGAGAGATGAAAAAACTGATTTTATGCCTGGCTGCGGCAGTCGTATCGCTGACTGCCGCTGCAGACGAGGGTATGTGGCTTCTGCCCTATCTTCAGAAGATGAACATCGGGGATATGAAAGCCAAGGGCTGCCAGCTCACGGCCGAAGATATCTATTCGGTGAATCACGGATCGCTCAAGGATGCGATCGTCATTTTCGGTAACGGTTGTACGGGCGAGGTCGTATCGCCCGAAGGACTCGTTTTCACCAACCACCATTGCGGTTACGGTTCGATTCAGGCCCTCTCTTCGGTGGAGCACGACTACCTGAAGGACGGTTTCTGGGCCATGTCCAACGAGGAGGAGCTGCCGGCTCCGGGGCTGACGGTCACTTTCATCCGTCGAATCATCGACGTAACGCCCGAGGTGCTGGGCAACATCCCCTCGATCGCCAAGGGCGAGGAGCGTTCGGAAATGGAGGATAAGAACATCGAGGCGCTGTACGAGAAATTGCGGGCCGAGAATCCCGGCATGACGATCAACATCCAGCCGTTCTTCGGTGGCAACCAGTACTTCGCGTTCGTGATGGAGGTTTATCGAGACATCCGTCTGGTCGGTACTCCCCCGACGTCGATCGGCAAGTTCGGCGGCGAAACCGACAACTGGATGTGGCCGCGTCATACGGGCGACTTCTCGATCTTCCGCATCTATGCCGGCAAGGACAACCGTCCGGCGGAATATTCGGAAGAGAACGTACCCTACAAGGCCGAAGAGTTCCTCAAGGTGTCGCTCGACGGTTACAAGGCCGACGATTTCACGATGATCATGGGCTTCCCCGGTTCGACCGAGCGTTACATGACTTCGTACGAGATCGACGAGATGTTCCAGGTTTCGGGTCCGCAGCGCATCGACATTCGCGGCGCCCGTCAGGACATCCTGAAGGAGGACATGGCCGCCAGCGACAAGGTGCGTATCCAGTACGCTTCGAAATATGCCAATTCGTCGAACTATTGGAAGAATACGATCGGCATGCTGCGCGGTCTGAAAAAACTGGACGTGAAAGCCTTGAAGGAGGCGCAGGAAGCCGAATTCCAGGCTTGGGCCGAGCAGAATACGCTGCCTGAAGAGGGATTCGTCGATGCGCTCGGCATGATCCGCGAGGCGGTGAACGACAACATGGCCTACACCGGTCCGCTCCAGTATTTGAGCGAGGCGATGGTCCGTTCGGTCGAAATCATGACCCCGGCTCTGGTGGCTAACCGGATGCTGACGGCCGAGGAGGTAAGCGACGAAGCGAAAGCGCAGGCGAAGGAGTATTACGCCAACTTCTACAAGGATTACAACCTGCCGACGGACCGCAAGGTAGCCCGGAAGATGCTTTCGATGGTCAAGGAGAACGTGAAGGATCTGCCGACCGTTTTCGCGGAGGTGATCGACGCGCAGTTCGGCGGCGACATCGACGCTTATGTGGATTACCTGTACGACAATTCGGTCTTCACGGACGAGGCCAAGGCATCGGCCGCTACGTCCGAGCAGATCAAGAACGATCCGGCGGTAGTGTTGGCTACGTCGGTTCTGAACAAGATGAAGGAGCTGCGCGAGAAGGCCGTACCCAACCTGCAGAAATATGCGGACGGACATCGTCTTTACGTAGCCGGTCTGATGCGCATGCAGCCCGACAAGGCCTGGTATTCGGATGCGAACTTCACCATTCGTCTGACTTACGGTCAGGTGTTGCCTTATGAACCTGCCGACGGCGTGGTATATGATTACTACACGACGCTCAAGGGCGTGATGGAGAAGGAGGATTCTTCGAATCCCGAATTCGTCGTTCCCGCCAAGCTCAAGGAGCTTTACGAGGCGAAGGATTTCGGTCCCTATGCCAACTGCAAGGGCGAACTTCCCGTAGCGTTCCTGGCCAACTGCGACATCACGGGCGGTAACTCGGGTTCGCCGATGATGAACAGCCGCGGCGAGCTGATCGGTCTGGCTTTCGACGGTAACTGGGAGGCTATGTCGGGCGATATCGCCTTCGAGCCGGATGTACAGCGTACTATCGGCGTGGACGTTCGCTATGTGCTCTTCGTGATCGACAAGTTCGCGGGTGCGGACTGGCTGCTCGACGAGATGACCCTCGTGAAGAGCGACTGCACCAAGGCATGCGATCAGAAGGATGTGAAGAAAAAGGAGACGAAGGCTTCGAAGAAAAACGCCAAGAAAGCGGACAAGAAGCGTAAGTAACTGGAAATACGGCGAATGTGCGTTTGCTTTGCAGGCGCATGTCCGCGAATCGAAAAGGGGAGAACGCTCGCAGCGTTCTCCCCTTTTCGATGTTGAAAAACGGTCGGATGAAATTTACGCATTGCGGGGTATGAAAACCGTCCTTCTTTTCGGATCGGTTTGCAGAAATAAAATAAATGACTATTTTTAGAATTTCATTCGTGCGGATAAGTGAGATAGAGATGAAGACGAAAAAAGGAAAGGATATGACCTGCGAAGAGGTCTTGGAGTGGCTTGCGGCCCATGCCAATCCGGAGTTCCGGGAGGGAATGGTGCGGTTCGGAATCGACGCCCGGCTGGCGGTCGGGGTGCGGGTGGTCGATCTGCGGCGTCTGGCGCTGAAGATCGGCCGGAATCATGCGCTGGCGCTGGAACTCTACCGCAGGCCGGTGCACGAAGGGCGGATCCTGGCGTCGATGATCGCCGATCCGGCGCTGTTCCGTCCGGAGGAGATGGATGCCTGGGTCGCCGAATTTCGGTCGTGGGACCTGTGCGACCAGTGTTGTATCAACCTGTTCCGCTATACGTCGTACGCTTACGGCAAGGTGCGCGAATACGCCGCTTCGGACGAGGAGTTTACCCGACGGGCGGGGTTCGCTCTGCTGGCTACGCTCGCCGTCGGGGATAAACGGGCTTCGGACGACGATTTCAGGGCCTTTCTGCCGCTGATCGAACGGGGTGCGGAGGATTCCCGCGTCCGGATCGGAAAAGCCGTGAATTGGGCCCTGCGGCAGATCGGCAAACGCAGCCGGGGGCTTTACCCCGATGCGCTGGCGCTGGCCCGCAGACTGGCGGCGAAGGAGGGGGCGGCAGCCCGCCGGATCGGACGCGATGCGGTGCGTGAGCTGACGCTGGAGAGGATCATCGCCCGGATCAAATAGGGTGCAGACCCCCTTGCGGAAAGGCTTTGGAAAGAAAAAGGCTTTCCGCAGCGAAAATCACCGAAACAGATGCTATCTTTGGGCGAAGGATAAGTCGATCCGCTATGATGAAAGAGTCTAAATTCGTACGCACCAAAATCGTCGTGGGTTACGTGCTGATTGCCCTGATCGGCCTGACGGCCATGATCTACGTCTGGCGCCAGACCGGAGCGCTCCTCGAACCGGACCACAGCCAGCAGGAGCTTCGGCGGCGGCGCGGACTGGTCAATCAGACTCTCTACCATCTCTATGAGGCCGAAACATACGGTCAGATGCTGGTGGCCGGTTATGCCAGCTACGAGAATCGTTACAAACGCGAACTCCGGCTGGTACGGGAGTGCATCGATTCGCTCCGTATGCGTGCGGACGACGAGTCGCAGCAGATGCGTCTGGACACGATCGTGCGGCTGATCGCCGGCAAGGAGCAGGGGATCAAGGCTCTGGACCGCAACCTGCGTTCGGCGGGCACGGCGACGTTGTTGAGCGAAAATATCCAGCGGATGATTCCCATGCTGGACTCCCTGTCGCAACCGACTATCGAACCCGATACGATCCTGGTCCGCGATACGGTGCGCGTGGCTCCGAAAAAGAAGCGCAATTTCTTCCGCCGGTTCGGCGACCTGTTCAGCCCGCCCAAGAACGATTCGCAGGTGGTGGTGAAGACCCGGGTGCGGATCGACGCTCCGCCTCGGCAGATGAGTCTGGGGGATACCATCGCCGTAGTGCTGCAAGATCTGGAGCAGCGGGTGACCAGCGAGCGGCTGGCCCTTTACGACAAGGCGTGGCGGGAGGGGTTGCGGCTGCAACGCAACAACCAGCAGATCAATCAGCGGATTTACCGCCTGATTATCGACTTCGAGGAGGAGGAGACGGCCTATCTCTGGGAGCGGATGCAGGCTCGTGAACAGGTGCGGCGCAGCTCGCTCGTCATACTGGGCTCGGTGGCTGCCGGATCGCTGCTGGTGATGCTGCTCTTCGTCGGAATCCTCTGGCGGGACGTGAACCGCAGCAACCGTTACAAACGCCAGCTCGAAGCGGCTAATCGCCACAACGAAGCCTTGCTGGAGGCCCGTGAGAAGCTGATGCTTACCATTACGCACGACATCAAGGCTCCGCTGGGTTCGATCATGGGCTATATCGATCTGCTTACGCGTCTGGACCTGGGCAAGCGGGGTGCGCTTTATCTGGATCATATGAAGAGCTCGGCCGATCATCTGTTGGAGTTGGTGACCGACCTGCTGGATTTCTATAAACTCGACTCCAACAAAGTCGCCGTCAATCGCATCGCCTTCTCTCCGGCCGATCTGTTTACGGCTGTCTGCACCGGGTTCGAGCCGGTGGCTGCGGCCAAAGGAATCGAATTGCGGTGTACGCTCGCCGCCGAACTTTCGGGACAGGTCGCGGGCGATCCCTCGCGTGTGCGGCAGATCGCCGAGAACCTGCTTTCCAACGCGATCAAGTTCACCGACCGGGGGTTCGTCGCGTTCGACGCCTGGTTGGAAGAGGGGCGGCTGCTGTTCCGTGTCAGCGATACGGGTCGGGGAATCGGCCCCGAGGAGCGGGAGCGCATCTTTCAGGAGTTCGTGCGCCTGCCGTCGGCGGGCGGCGTGAGCGGCGTAGGGCTGGGCCTCTCGATCGTCGATCGCCTCGTGAAGCTGCTCGGCGGTACGATCGAGCTGGAGAGCGAACCGGGTGCCGGAAGCCGATTCCTGGTCGCTGTCCCGGTTGGGGAGGCGGAGGACGACGCTTCCGAAAAGGAAGCCGCAGCGGGGATGTGTCCGGGCAGAGTGTGTATGGAGGGCGGACGACCCCTCCGCTGCCTGCTGGTGGATGACGACCCCCTGCAACTTGAGATGACCGCAGCTCTCTGCCGGGAGTTGGGAATCGAAACGGAGAGCTGTCCTTTTCCCGAATACGCTGAAAAACTGGTGCAGGAATCCTCTTTCGATCTGGTTTTTACCGATATACAGATGCCCGGAGTGGATGGGTTCGAGGTGTTGCGACGGATTCGGGCCGTTCGTGCGGAGCTGCCGGTGGTAGCCGTTTCAGCCCGTTCGGACGATGAGTCGGCCTATGTCGAACGGGGATTTGCAGCCATGCTGCGGAAACCTTTCGCGCGGGCGGAACTGGTGGCCGTGTTACGCCGTGTCGTGCCGGAGGCGGGGGTTGCCCCGGAGGAGTGTCTTCCGGAAGAGGATGCGGTTCGCGGGTTCGAAGCTCTGACGGCTTTCGCCCGCGACGACGCCGAAGCCGCGCGGGAGATCATCCGGACCTTTGTCGCCGAGAACGAGGCCCATGCCGAAACCTTGCGCCGGGCCGCGCTCGCCGGAGATGCGGTCGCTTTGCGTGCGATCGCTCACAAAATGGTGCCGATCTACACGTTGCTGGGCGAGGAGGAGCTCGCTGCGGCATTGCGCCGTCTGGAGCGTTCGGAAGGTTCTGCGGACGGGGCTTTGCGCAGCGCAGCGCTCGGTGTAGCGGAAAGGGTCGGCGAAATTGTCCGGGCGGCAAAAAAAGAGTATCTTTGCGACCGTTGATCCCCGCCGGGGGCGTATTCCGACAGGAGGCCGTCCGTTCGCATCATGCCCGGACGGGAAGTTGCAGAGGATCGGACGCTTCGGTGCCGGACGATGCCGGAGAAGGAGCCTCGCCGAAGAGGAGCGTTGCGGGAAGCCTCTGCGGGCGGCTTCGGTTTTTTTGAATGAAATTTCGGTATGGAAAAGATATTGATCATAGATGACGATGTAACCTTTTCGCTGATGCTGCGCACGTGGCTCGGCAAGAAGGGCTTCGGAGTCGATACGGCCTGCCGATATCGCCGCCGGGCGCCGGCTTCTCGCGGAGGGGAGCTACGATCTGGTGCTTTCGGACATGCGTCTGCCCGACGGGGACGGGACCGATCTGTTGCAGTGGATCGCCGAACGGGGCGTGACGGTGCCCGTGATCGTGATGACCGGCTATGCCGAAATCCGCAATGCCGTGGTGAGTATGAAGCTCGGCGCGAGGGACTATGTTTCCAAACCCGTTCAGCCGGACGAGCTGCTCCGCAAGATCCGCGAGGCGTTGGATGCCCCGCACCCCGAAACAGCTGTGCCCGCATCCGCAGCGATGGTTCCGGCGCCCGCGAAACCGCGTCGGAAGGGGGACAGGGCCTTGAGCGAAGGCGAATTGAATTACATCGAAGGGCACAGCGACGCTTCGCGTAAACTGTACGAATACGTCCGTCTGGTGGCTCCTACCAATATGTCGGTGCTGCTCGAAGGGGCGAGCGGCACGGGCAAGGAGCACGTGGCCCGGTTGATCCATCTGCGCAGCAAACGGGCGGGCAAACCCTTCGTGGCGGTCGATTGCGGCGCTCTGTCGCGTGAACTGGCAGCTTCGGAGTTTTTCGGCCATATCAAAGGCTCCTTCACGGGAGCGCTGTCCGATAAGAAGGGCGCTTTCGAATCGGCGCAGGGCGGTACGCTTTTCCTGGACGAGGTGGGCAACTTGAGCTACGAAGTTCAGATCCAGTTGCTGCGAGCCCTTCAGGAGCGCAGGATAAAACCCGTCGGAGGGCTGCGCGAAATCCCGGTGGACGTGCGTCTGATCTGTGCCACGAACGAGGATCTGGAGGCGGCTATCGCGCGCGGATCGTTTCGTGCCGACCTCTACCACCGCATCGACGAATTCGTGCTCCATATGCCCGATCTCGCGGAGCGCAGGGAGGATATTATGCTCTATGCCGACTTTTTTCTGGACCAGGCCAACCGCGAACTCGACAAACGCGTGGTGGGTTTCGATCCGGAGGCTGAAAAACTGCTCGTGGCCTGCGATTGGCCCGGAAATCTGCGGCAACTGAAGAACGCCGTGACCCGGGCGGTTCTGCTGACGACGGGCGAGTACGTCACTCCGGCCGAGCTGCCCGCCGAATTGTCGGAGGCTGTTCCGGCGCCGATCGCTTTGCGCGATCCGGCGGGAGAGGAAGAGCGGATCCGGCGGGCGCTGGCGGCGGCCGGCGGCAACAAATCCCAGGCGGCCCGGCTGCTGGGGATCGATCGCAAGACGCTCTACAACAAACTGCATCTGTACGGCATCGAATAGTCGTCGGGTGTGGAAATATTCCACATCATTTTGGGGATTTCCACACCGTTCCACAGCCGCATATAAAATTATCAATTTCTTATATCTTTGATTACCAGCATAATGATTTATGCCGGCGGATTGGCATACACCTTGACGATGTAATGAATACAGAGGTTGGGGAACCGAAGGAAAAAAATTATTTTTTAGTTAAAAAACAATCGCAAAATGAAAAAGTTATTCATTGCAGCAGCTGTAATCGTAATGGCCGGAAGCATGGCTTCCTGCGGTCAGAAAACCCAGAAGGCCGCCCAGGATACGGCCGCGACGGAACCGGTAGCGACCGAACAGGTCGAGACTGTCGAGATCGAAGCCGTAACGCCGGAATCCGAGATTCCTGCCGCTGCAGAGAGTCAGAAAACACAACCGGAGCAGGCAAATAATAAGTAGTAATTTGGAGGGTTATTATTAGTTAAACAATTGTTGCTTGCCAGGGGGCGTACCGATAGCGGTGCGCCCCCGCCATTTTGTACCGGGACGGAATTCGAATTTTCGGGATGGGAACGATGCGGCAGGTTTCGGTATCAGTTGGGGAAATCCGACGATTATTTCGCCGGAAGTTGTTGAGTAAAAGTTTGTCCCGGTATTGGATGATTTGCATTCGATTTATTTGGATGTCGTGGATGTTTTGGTTATATTTACAATGTCGAAGATAGTCACCAATGGCCTGATTATAAACTATAAATTATTTTTGCTATGTATTTAGAATCGTAGAACAACCAAAAACAATCAGAAATATCCAAGCATAAATATTTAATTATCAATACATTCTAAAAATTAACACTTTTCGGCTGCTTTTTGATGTTTCCCAAATTTCCACATATTTTTGAGACGTATTTCTGACGTGGAGAATTTGCGGGGCTTGTTTTTTGTCACACCGTGCAGACAGTTGACAAGGGTTTACAACCGTTTACGACAAGCGACAATATCCGCCCCAACATTCAGTGACTGAAAATAATAATTCATTATTTTTTGTTGTTTGTCGCATTGGTTGCAACGACCGGATGCGATAAGGACGATAATTATTATCCCGCTCCGGAATTCGAGGGAGATCCGACGGCTGAATATATTGAAGCGAATGTCGATTTCGATACGCAGATTTCTCAGGAAAATTCCGATCCAGATACTTTTTACACCTATTTTTGTTTGTGCAATGCCAGTGACCACAAAATTTACTTCACTCTTACGTTTTGCCCGACAAAAAACGATGAATTTATAGACCATATGAATGGGCTTGTAGATCCCGGAAAAAAATATACAAACAGATTCGTAACATCTAATTGGTCTATGGATGTACCGGGTCTTATCACCACCTTTTCTCCTCTTATTACGGAGATGGAGGTCTATTACGATGTCGATGACAAATATGGGCCTGTTAGATTTCCATCGGGAATAGAGGAGAAGTATTCGGATTTTACGCAGCGTTTCAAGACCCGGCAGATTTGTGATCCGGGGCAGTGGATTTACGAAGAGTTTACGCCCCGCCGGGCGCGTTGGACGTATATTCTGACCAACGAAGATTATGAACGTGCCAAAATGATGTCGGGAAAATAGGACTGAAAATTCGCGGCGATCGGTTACGACTGATTTAGCCTGCATTATAAAAAAGAGGACTGCATTGTGTACTGCACCCCAAAAGTTGGACACTTTTGGGGTGTTTTTTATGAAATATAA
>ENA-OROD01001024-OROD01001024.1-human-gut-metagenome-genome-assembly--contig:-NODE-1024-length-24098-cov-4.889989_pt1 | contig 24098 bp, 26 predicted proteins | sample MGYA00242123_ERZ509038 | MGnify/ENA primary metagenome ERZ509038 (study PRJEB26280, sample SAMEA2338719) | human gut metagenome | biome: human gut; feature: human-associated habitat; material: faeces... | reverse complement strand
GATGAAAATAGTAATGTATGGAATAATAAAGAGATTAATTTAGGAAAAGTAAATCTCGGAGATAGTGACTCATTTACTATAGCAATGTCTGCAAGTGGAAGTATAGTAGATATGTATGCAACTTTTAACTATATTGCCGATGCCTCTACATTAGTAGATAATATGATTGCAACTAAATCATCTACCTCAAATGTAGTAAAAGGAAAACAATTATAGCAAAGTTTAATCTTTGCTTTTTAATTACAAAAAAAGCGAGGGATTTAATCCTCGTCTTCTTGTATTTCAATCTCTCTCCATAATACATTAGAATAACTATTATAAGATATTTCATATTTGATTCTATATTTACCAACATTATTTGTATTAATATCAGTAATAGGATTATCTAGATCACTTTCCAAATAATATTTTTTATTAACTGTAAAATTAGTTACCTCAATACCATTTTCAAATAATTGAACACCTTCATCAATTAATTGTTTACCCTTTTTAATTATAATCTTTCTATCACCCTTTAAAGAAGGGAATATAAGGGAAGCACTAAAATTAGCGCGTATCTCAGTACCAATACTACTATTATCAATACCATATGTTTTATTAAATAATTCATATGCAGCCTTAACAACAAATGTAGTAGGAGCACTTATCTTATATTCAAAAGATGTATCTTTAGTTGAACCAATATTAACAAGCTCACCATTTTCATTTCTTATATAAATATTATATATAACAGAACCCAATGTCTTTTGATTTAACTCAATCCTTCTTTTTAAGAACTTTTGTTGATCAGATTCTGATTTGTAAATACCTTTAAAATATTCTTTTAAGAATTCCTCATCTAAATACTTAGGAGTAGATATACCAGTCCAAGTTAATTTAGCCCTTAAATTACTAACCTCAATATTTAAATTTGTAACATCATTTAAACGGGCAAATCTATCAGATACTTCAGTAGGAGCAGTACCTGATTTAAATAATTCAGTAGTAACAAACTCTTTTGGAGTAAACTCACTAGCTAACTTAGCAGGATATGTATCTTTTTCAACATTAACAGTTTCAACACCACTGCTTGATATTTTAAATCTAGCATTTCTATTAAACACCTTATTAGCAATAGCAGCCCATAATCTTGTATTTTCTGCACTACTAAACTTATTGTAATAACCCTTATTTGCATAACCATCAAGAGAAGGATAACCATACCAAACAGCAATCGCATACTCAGGATTATAACCAGCAACCCATAAATCATTAACAGCATTATAACTCATATTGTATCTTGACTTAGTTTGACCATCAAAGTTTGTAGTACCAGTCTTAGCAGCAACCTCACCACCAAGATTTCTTATATAACCATAACCAGCAGCAGTTGATTTCAAAATATTTGTCATCATATATGATGTTTGAGAACTCATTGCTTTTCTAGTAGTAGTTTTATTTTCAACAACTTCTTCTGTTTCACGATAAACAAACTTTGTAAAACTATAAGGTGAATGATAATAACCACCATTTCCAAAAGCAGCATAAGCAGCAGCCATTGATAAAGGATTTTCACCACTTGTTTTTCCATTACCATAAGAACCAATTGAATGAGCTTCGTGAATATATTTATCATTTCCTTCATATTCAGGACTAAGACCTAAATTTTCAACAAACTGTCTTATATTTGAATTCTTAACAGATTGGAAAGCCTTTAAAGCAGGTATATTTCTTGAATTAACAACACAATCTCTAAGAGTAGTTAACCCAACATAACCAGTATACCAGTTAAATATTTGATTACCAGATGAATAACTATGAGCCTCATCAACAAATGGAGTATAAGTAGACCAGTTATTATATTCTATTCCTGGACCATAATCATATAAAGGTTTAGCAGTAGAACCAATTTGTCTTCTCATTTGCGTAGCATAATTATATAACCAAACACCAGTTCTGTTGCGGCCATTTCCAACAGCAACGATCGCTCCTGTATTAATATCAAGAACAACACTACCAGCTTGAACTTGAGTATTTTCCCATTTATAAGATTTACCAGTGAATATATTATTCATTGAATCTTGTTTTTTTCTATCCATTGTAGTATATATTTCAAGAGAAACATTGTAAGGATTTATTCCTTTACCATCAGTACTTAAGCTTTTAGTATATTCATATATTTCACTAACTACAGTATCAATAAATGCTTGATATTCTGAACCATTAGAATTGTTTTCAACCAATAAACTTTCAACCGGAATTGATTTTGCAATCTCAGCTTCTTCAGCAGTTATATATCCGTGTAACTGCATTAAATATAAAACTTGATTTCTTCTAGCAGAAGCACCTTCAGGATTTTTAAAAGGATCATATGCACCAGGAGCTTGGAACAAACCAGCAAGTAGGGCAGCTTCACTCAAACTTAAATCCTTCGCACTTTTTCCAAAATATACCTTAGAAGCTTGTTCAACACCATAAGCATTTCTTGTTATACCAAGTTGAATATCATTTACATATAATTCAATAATTTCTTGTTTTGTATAATTTTTTTCAATTTGAAAAACCGAAACATAAACATCCCTAAATTTACGAATAATACCCTTTATTCCGTGAGCATCAATACCGTTATAATTATTTTTAGCAAGTTGCATTGTTAATGTAGAAGCACCACCAGCCGCTTTTCCAAGTAATTGTCCAATCGTAGCTTTCGCGAATCTCGGAATATCAACACCATTATGTTGGAAGAATCTCGAATCTTCTGTTGCAATAATAGCATCTACAAGAACCTCAGATAGTTCATCATAAGTTATCTTTTCACGGTTTTCAGCACCTATACGTGCGAATTCAACACCATCTTTATCATATAATATAGTTGATTCTGACTTTATTAATTTATTTGGATTAAACTTTTCTGTTGTTGTAACAATATAAGTAAAGAATGCTCCAACACCAACTAAACCAATCAAGAATAAAACGCAGAAGAATATAAGAACATATCTTATTACTTTTTTATAAGTAGGTTCTGTTTTTATCTTTTTCTTTTTTGTTTTAACCTTTTTTACACTTGTTTTCTTTGTCTCATTTATTTTTGTTTTTTTCTTTTCTTTTGTCTTCTTTTTCACAAACATACCTCTTTTCAAGTATAGTAGTAAACTAACAGATCCTATTAATAAGGCTATTAAAATACTTATATATAGTTTCAGAAACATATTTAATATTATAAACAGTATTATGGTTGAAATGCCAATTATAAAATACCATTTATTTTTAGTTACAAAGTCATATGATGTAAAATATATTTCTTTAATTTTTTTTAAAGTTTTCTTAAAAAAGTCCTTTATTTTATTCATTTTTACCTCCAAAATATAAATATTCAATTATTTTTAAAAAATCACATCTAGGATTATATTTGTTCTTTATCAAAAAACCTTTTTCTTTAAAATACTCATTAGGAATACTAGATTTACTATTATTATCTAAAAACAAAAATAAATCACTTGCTCTCAAATAATAAGTTTCATTTAAACTTGTAAACCTTACTATCAAAAATCCAATCCCACCATGTTTTTCAATTTTTCTTAAATGTTCAATTTGATGCTTATGAATATTTCTAAGAGGGAAATTATTATTTTTTGTTTCCTTAGCCTCAAAATCAATATACTTTCCTTTATATATCCCGTTATAATCAGTTGTCGAAGGAATCCTAAAATGACCTTCCTTTATAACAGCATCATTTTTATTTGAATAATCAACCTTACTTATAGTAATAGGTGTTGGTTTCTTATAAATAACCGCTTTATCAGTTAATAAATAATACTCATTAGTAGCATTTAAATCAGCTTCTAAATTCATACCTCTATTACTATAATTGATTTCGTGTTTCGGTTTAACTATTCCCTTTGGGTAATTCATACACTTCACCTATAACATTATACTATAAAATTAAATAAAATAAAAGATACCGCTTTTTTGTATATAAAGTTATTGTAAAAAAGTGTAAAATGTGATACCATTAATATGGTGATAGTTATGTATGATTTAGATGGTAAGAAAATAATTAATGATGAAATAGAAACTAATACAGTAGATGAACTTGATGACACAATTGATTTATCAAAAGTAATTGAGGAGATAAAAGAAAATGAATAAAAGAGAATACCTTGATAGTTTTTTAAATTATGTAAGTAAAATATATGATTATAATAAAAGTAAAGATAAAACATTTATGATAACAAGCGATGCCGTTTATTCATTGCTTGTACACTATAATACTAAAGAAGAATCTATTTTACCATATTTTAATAGATGGATTGAAAGATTTAAAACTCGCCCAGGAATTGAAGTTTTTAAAAACAACCCTAAAGAATATTTTTGTAGGTTCTGTAATGGTAAAGTAGATAATTTAAATGCAATTAAATTATATATTTCTCTTAATACACACAATTTAGACAGTAATGTTACAAGACTATTTGATTTTGTAAGATCAAACAATATCACTCACGCATCTAAAGTTGCATCAAGATTAAGAAATGATTTAATCGTAATTAGAGTAAATAAAAAAGAAGATGCCAAGGCAATTATTGATTTCGTAAATCAAGATGAAGAAATCAAAAAAGAACTAATAAATCCATCACCAGTTAATGCGATCTATAAAGGAGTTGGCATAGCAAGGGACGGAAACTATTCTTATAATGAAGAAATCTGTAAAGTAATTGCCCAGTTGTTAAATAAAAATATTAAATTAAATGCAAGTGTCTTTAGTAACTATTTAAATCAAATGAGTAATAATGTAAAAGATCCTGAACTAAAAGTTATCTATAAAATAGGGTCATCTTGCTTTAAAGAAAATACTTTAGATTCTATCTGTAAAATTGAAAAACAAAATATTAAAAGTGAAAAACCATTATATGATTGTATTGATGCAACCTATAAAAAATATGGCGAAGAACAAGTTGAAATCGCTCTTTATAAATATATTACTGAAAATGAAGATAAATATTTTACAAGAGGAAATAATAACTTAAGAGCTAATCTAAGAGCATCTTTAACAAGTAATGATGTACTAGAAATAATAACTAATACAATCGGTAAAAATGATAATTTAAGTGATTTAATTAAAATGTTTGTTAACTATAGATATGCTGATGAAATATCAAATAAAAAAGAATATCAAATTAAAGATGAAAACACTTATTATGACTCATTAAAAACAATATATCTATCAGAAGGATACAGTTCCCTTGTAAAAAAAGTAAATAAAGACTATGAAACAAATAGAGATATCATTGATAGAATAATATGGATGGCATACCCAGAAACTGATGCCAAAATGATTATCGAGTACCGCAAAAATAAATTAATCGGTTATGTAATCGCTAATTTAGTTAAAGGTTATATTGATATTCAAGAAGATACCAATTATAAAAGATAAGTATATAAAAAATATACTTCTTTTCTTTATATTAGTATGGTATAATTTGAATATATTAAGGAGGAAAAAAGTATGTATGCAGGTGTTGTAGTTGAATTAAGCAATAAAAATATAGATAAAATATTTACATATGAAGTTCCTTCTAATATGAATGTTTTAGTAGGAGAAAGAGTACTAGTACCTTTTGGTAAAATGTGCTTAGAAGGATTTATTCTGGAAGTAAACCAAAAAAAACCTGAATATCCAACAAAAAAAATTATTTCTTTAATAGATGAAAAACCAGTATTAAATGAAGAAATGATTGAACTAGGTAAATGGATGGTCAAAAAAACATTATGTACACTATCAAGTGCTTATCAAGTAATGTTACCAAAAGCCTTAAAAGCTAAAAACGGAACAAATATTAGTATTAAATATGATGTATATTTAGAAGTTATCAAAGAAGGAACCTTTAAAGGAAAAAAGAAAGAAGTATTTGATCTAGTAAAAGAAAAGAAAACTTTAAAAAAAGAATGCAATGATATTTCTATATATGCAACAACTGAACTAATAAAAAATGGTTATTTAAAAGAAATCAAAATTGAAAAGAATCGTTTATTAGAAGGAAATATAAAAGAATATAATAAAGTTATTCTAAATGAAGAACAACAAAATGCTGTAAATAAAGTTATATCATATAGTGAATTTAAACCATTTCTATTATATGGTGTAACTGGATCCGGAAAAACAGAAGTATATATGCATATAATTGATGAAGTCTTAAAAAGAGGAAAAGAAGTAATTGTTTTAGTACCCGAAATAAGTTTAACCCCTCAATTAACAAGCATTTTCAAATCAAGATTCAAAGGCAATGTTGCAATACTACATAGTAGATTATCTGACGGCGAAAAATACGATGAGTGGCGCAGAATCGAAAGAAAAGAAGTTAAAATTGCCGTAGGCGCAAGAAGTGCGATCTTCGCACCCTTTACTAATTTAGGCTTAATCGTTATAGATGAAGAACACTCCAGTACCTATCATCAAGAAAATATGCCAACCTATAATGCAATTGATGTCGCTCTAAAAAGATGCAAAAATCATAATGCCTTATTAGTACTCGGAAGTGCAACCCCATCAATTGAAAGTTATACAAGAGCAAAATTAAATATTTATACATTATTAGAACTTAAAAATAGAGTCAATAAACAAATGCCAACAGTTAAACTCATTGATATGTGTGAAGAATTTAAAAAAGGAAATCGTATTATATCAGATGAATTAAAAAATAAAATAACTGAAAGACTAAATAATAATGAGCAAGTAATTATACTTTTAAATAGAAGAGGATATACAACCAGTTTAGTATGTACAGAATGTGGGGAAGTAATAAAATGCCCTAACTGTGATATTCCTTTGGTACTACATAAAACAAGTAGTAAATTAAAATGCCATTATTGCAATTATGAAACAAACACCTTTGAATTATGCCCTAAATGTAAAAGTAAAAATCTAAAATCACTAGGTTTTGGAACCGAAAAATTAGAAGAAACTATAAAGGAAATGTTTAAAGCAAGAGTTATTAGAATGGATGTAGACACAACGAGTAAGAAAGGCGCTCACGAAGAAATTATAAATGCATTTGCTGAACATAAATATGATATATTAATTGGAACCCAAATGATTGCCAAAGGCCTCGACTTTAAAGATGTTACACTAGTAGGCGTTATTAATGGTGATGCCGGTTTAAATGTTCCTGATTTCAGAAGTAGTGAAAGAACTTTTCAACTCTTAAATCAAGTTTCTGGAAGAAGCGGTAGAAGTACTAAAAAAGGAGAAGTCATTATTCAAGGATTCAATATTGACCATTATAGTATAAGATTAGCATCCATAAATGATTATAAAACATTTTATGATTATGAAATGAAAATAAGAAAAGAATTAAATTATCCACCATTTTGTGATATTTTATTAATCAAAATAATGGATAAAGATATAGATAAATGTTTTATCGAAGGAAATAAAATTGTAAACTATTTGGAAAAAGCAAACTTAAGTGTTTTAGGACCATCAAGTGCTCTTATCCCTAAAATAAATAATATCTATACAGTACAAATAATTGTAAAATACAAAGAATATAAAAAAATATATGAAAAAATAAAATATATAAATGATCACTATAAAGAAAGTAAGATAAAAGTATTATTAGAATTTAATCCTATAAGACTTTAAAAATAATTTATAAAATGATAGGAAAAAATTCTAATGTGTGGTAGAATTATTCATAGGAGGTAAAAAAATGAAATTAAAAATAGTATTTATGGGAACACCAGACTTTAGCGTTCCTATATTAGAAGCCTTAATCGAAAATTATGATGTAATAAGCGTTGTAACACAACCAGATAGAATATCAGGGAAAAAAATACTTGAGCCAGCTATTAAAAAAGTTGCATTAAAACATAATATAAAAGTATTCCAACCAGTAAAAATAAGAAAAGAATATGAAGAAATAGTTAATTTAAAACCAGATATGATAGTAACTTGCGCTTATGGTCAACTTATACCAAAAGCCTTACTTGAATGCGCGAAATATGGTTCCATTAACGTTCACGCCTCCTTATTACCAAAACTAAGAGGCGGTGCCCCAATTCATCACGCTATAATTGATGGTTATGATAAAACTGGTATTACTATAATGTATATGAATGATAAAATGGATGAAGGCGATATTATTTCATATAAAGAAACTATTATTGATGATAAAGATACTTTAGGATCATTACACGATAGATTATCATTAATTGGCCGTGATCTATTAATAGAAACAATCCCCAATATTGTAAATGGTAATATAAATGTAATAAAACAAAATAATGAAGAAGCAACTTATGGCTATAACGTCACAAGAGAAGATGAAAAAATTGATTTCAATAAAAAAGCCAGAGAAGTTTTTAATCTAATCAGGGGCCTTAATCCTCATCCGGGAGCTTATACAATATTTAATGGTAAAATATTAAAAGTATGGGATAGTAGAGTACTAGATAACCATTATGAAGAACCATCTAAAATTGTTAAACTATATGAAGATGGAATAGGTGTTTCTTGTATAGACGGTGAAATCGTTTTAAAGGAAGTTCAACTTGAAGGTAAAAAAAGACAAAGCGCTAAAGACTTTATTAATGGCCATAAAAATGAATTAATTGGAAGTATTTTAAAATGAAAGAAAAACTAAAAATAATATTGAGTAACACACAAATGCGAAGTCTTTTATATCTAATATTAGGATTTTTAGGAATATTTATTTTGTTCTTAATATATAATCCCAAATTTGAACATCGTAGGTTTAATGATATAGTAGATGAAGAAAATGTTAAAACACTAAAAGATGATTATAAAGATATTTTAAAAACCTTTAGTACAAACGGAACCTATAATTATACAATCTATTATAATGATTATATAGTCTCAGGTTATAGTATAGCAAATACCTTTTATGATGATATTTTAGTAGATGAAATAAAAGAATATGAAGAAAAAGTCAAACCAAACATTTTATATGAAAGAATCAAAGATAAAGAATATATAAAAGAAGAAAATGAATATAAATATGATTTGGACAAAATTACAATCGTAATAGAAAATAAAAAAGTAAAAAAAATAATTTATGATGATTTTATAATTGAATATGGAGGATAGATATGTTAGATTTAATAATTATAATTGCAGTAATAGTAATTGCTTGTTTCTTTTTAAGGGGATTTAAAAGAATTGTATATTTTATATGTGCCTTTGATATTTTACTTAGAGTATTAAATGCCATCGCTAGTTTTTATGGTAAATATTTAGGTAATTTTGCATCATTCGTTGCAAAATATATCCCAGCATCATTACCAAACGTTATTGACCATTATACAAACGGTACATTAACACTTATATTAATGGGTATATATATAATTTTATTTGCAATCTTTGAATATTATATTTTAGTTTATATGATTAAAACAAAAAGGTGATTTATGTACGATTTTATAAGTGGACGAATAGACAGTATATATTCAACATATGTTGTTTTAGAAAATAATGGAATAGGGTATAAAATATATACCCCTAATCCATATGTTTTCAAAGAAAATGATAATGTAAAAATATATGTCTATGAGTATGTTAGAGAAGATGAAATAAGTTTATATGGCTTTAAAAATTTAGAAGAGCGTGAAATGTTTTTGAAACTTATTGATGTAAAAGGATTAGGATGTAAAATGGCTCTTCCAATGTTAGGCTTAGGATCTGTTAATGGATTAGTTGATGCAATTGAAAGAGAAAATATTTTGTACCTTAAAAAGTTTCCTAAAATAGGCGATAAAGTAGCTCGTCAAATTATTTTAGACCTAAAAGGAAAACTTGTTATGACAAAAGAAGAAAAAAAATCCAATGAAGAATTAGAAGAAGCCTTAAAAGGACTTGGATATAAAGCAGTAGATATAAATAAAGTAATTAAAGAAGTAGATAATTCTAAACCAATCGGTGAACAAATAAAAGATGCTTTAAAATTACTACTCAAAAAATGAAAGTAGGGGGATTAAATGAATGATGTCTTAAATGGTGAAAGACTAGAAAATGAAATTGAAAGTGAAAATATAAGACCACAATCAATTGATGAATATATTGGTCAAAGTGAAGTAAAAGAAAACTTAAAAATTTTTATAAAAGCAGCCAAAATGCGTGGGGAACCATTAGATCATACACTTTTATATGGTCCTCCAGGATTAGGTAAAACAACTCTTGCTAATATTATTGCAAACGAACTTGGAAGTAATATAAAAACAGCAAGTGGACCAGCTATTGAAAAAACCGGAGACTTAGCAGCTGTTTTATCAACTCTAGAACAAGGGGATGTTCTATTTATTGATGAAATCCATAGAATACCTAGATTCGTTGAAGAAATCTTATATTCAGCAATGGAAGACTTTACAATAGATATAGTAGTTGGAACTGATAGCACTAGTAGATCAATAAAAATTGATTTGCCGCCTTTTACATTAGTTGGTGCAACTACAAGAGCAGGCGATCTAACAGGACCATTAAGAGATAGATTTGGAATTGTCAGTAAACTTAATTATTACACAATTGAAGAACTTAAAAACATTGTTAAAAGAACATCAAGAGTTTTAGATTATGAAATTAGTGATGATGCTGCACTTGAAATCGCCCGTAGAAGTAGAGGAACACCAAGAATCGCTAATAGACTCTTTAAAAGAGTTCGTGACTATGCTTGTGTTATGGAAAACGATGTAATAAGCTATGATGTTGCATCATATGCTTTAGATAGATTAAAAGTAGATAAAGAAGGATTAGATGAAACGGACTATAATTTACTTAAAGCAATAATTGAAAGATTTAATGGTGGACCAGTTGGAATAGAAGCTATAAGCTCATCAATTGGTGAAGAACAAACTACCATTGAAGATGTATATGAACCATATCTTTTACAAAATGGCTTTTTAAAAAGAACTCCAAGAGGAAGAATGGTTACAGAAAAAGCTTATGAGCATTTAGGAATAAGAAAGGATTAATTATGAAAGTATTACTTACAGGTTCTTGTGGTTACATAGGAAGCCACACCTTAGTTGAATTATTAGATAGAGGCTATGAAGTAGTTGGTATAGATAATTTTTCAAACTCAAAAAGAGAAGTTATTGATAATATTAAGAAAATAACAGGGAAAGATTTTGTCTTTTATGAAGGCGATGTATGTGATAAAACTATTTTAGAAAAAATATTTAATGAAAATAAAATTGATATTGTTATTCATTTTGCCGGTTATAAAGCAGTTGGTGAAAGTACATTAAAACCATTAATGTATTACCGCAATAATATTGATAGCACGTTATCATTACTTGAAGTAATGGATGAATATAATTGTCATAATTTTATATTTTCATCAAGTGCAACAGTTTATGGAAAACCCCATACATTACCTATAAAAGAAAATTTTCCTTTAAGTACAACTAACCCTTATGGAACAACTAAATTAACTATTGAATATATTTTAAAAGATTTATATAAATCAAATAATGATTGGAATATTGTTATTTTAAGATATTTTAATCCAGTTGGAGCTCATAAGAGTGGCTTAATCGGTGAAAATCCAAATGGTATACCAAATAATTTAATGCCTTATATTGTTAAGGTTGCAAACAAAGAATATGATCATTTAAATGTCTTTGGAAATGACTATGATACTCCTGATGGAACAGGTGTAAGAGATTATATTCATGTTGTTGATCTAGCAGTTGGTCATATTAAAGCAATCGATGATATTTTAAATAATTGTGGACTCGATATATTTAATTTAGGAACAGGTAATGGTTATAGTGTTTTAGATATTGTAAATTCATTTGAAAAAGTAAATAATGTTGAAGTTCCTTATGAAATAAAACCAAGAAGAGATGGCGATATTGATGCTTGCTATGCAGATCCTACATATGCTTATGAAAAACTAGGATTTAAAGCAAGTCATAGTCTTGATGATATGTGTAAAGATTCATATAATTATGTAAACAAAAAATAACAGATTTTATCTGTTTTTTTAAGATAATATTGTTTTTATAAATAAAAAATGGTAATATTATAATTGAGGATGATAAAATGAAGAAGAAAGTATTAGTGTTTTCAATTTTATGTTTATTGTTTATTACAATAAATTATACATATTCCAGTTTTCAAAATACAATTGTTGGTAATATAAGTGCAACAAGTAATAACTGGCGCTTTGCAGTTAATGTTACAAATGGAATAAAAGAAAATGATTATTTTAAAGTACCTATAGGTGGAACTAGCGGATCATTTAGTGTTACTTTAAATACTACCAATAGTTCAAATAATGTTAAATATAGTATTGAATTAAGTGGTTATAATTTACCAAGTGATATTAAATATTACAAAGATAGTAGTTATAGCACTTTAATAAGTAATAATTTATATAGTGATACAATTAATAAAAATACAAGTAAAACTATTACTATATATTATAAATCAAGTAGTACAATAAGTGGATATGTTTATGTAAAAGTAAAAGGAAATGTATCTGCCGGAAGTACACTTGCAATGATGAAAAATGGAATAAGTTATAATGGTAGTGATTATACAACAACTTCATTTTGGAGATATCGAACATCCATATATTCTATAAAATTTACAAATAACTTTGGAAGTAAACCAAGTAATTGTAACGAGAGTAATAAATGTTGGGATATATCATATGAAGATAATCAAACAAATAAAGTATATGCTTGGATGTATACAAACGGAACTGATAGTAATGGTAATACAAGATATAATTTGATGATAGCAAGTACAGAAAAAATATATTTTCCATATGATGCATCAAATATGTTTCGCGGATTTACACAGTTAAATGACATCACATTTAGTACCGATGTAGATACTTCACTAACAACAAATATGAGTGATTTGTTTAGAGATGATAAAGCACTATCAACACTAGATGTTAGCAAACTTGATACATCAAATGTAAAGAATCTAAGTTATGTTTTTTATAATTGTTCTAGCTTGAAAACAATTGATTTGAGTAATTTTAATACATCAAAAGCGACAACTCTTGCCTATTTATTTTATGGTTGTTCACTATTATCAGCAATTGATGTAAGCAAATTTGATACATCAAATACAACCGATATAGGGGCAATGTTTTATAATTGTTCAAAGATTACATCATTAAGTTTGAGTAATTTTAATACATCCAAAGTAACAAATATGTATGGGTTATTCAATGGTTGTTCATCATTAACAAGTCTGGATTTAAGTAAGTTTGATACATCAAATGTTGGTTTTATGGGGTCAATGTTTGAGCGTTGCACATCATTAACAACCCTTGATTTAAGTAAATTTAAAACAACTAAACTTAAAAGTGTTTTCAGTATGTTTTCGGGATGCACAAAATTAAAAACATTAAATATCAGTAATTTTGACTTTTCGAGTGTATTGTATACACAAATGATGTTTTCAAATTGTTCTTCTCTTACAACTACACTTAATTTCAATGCAACTAGTAACACAAGCGTTTCTAATTATAGTCAAATGTTTTATGCAGCAGCAACTGCAAGTGGTGCTAAAATAACAGTCAATTACAAAAGTTCATCAAGTACATTGGTAGATAATATGATTGCAACTAAATCATATAATAGTAATGTTGTAAAAGGAAGTATAATTTCATAAAAAATTAAATCACACTAATTTAAGTGTGATTTTTAATTGATAAAATTATTTGCATTTTTCTAAAATATGTGTATAATATAAAGTACTTTGAGGTGAAACTATGAAAATTATGACGGCTATTTCTATAATACTTATAGATGCATTATTAGCTCTATTAGCGTTTAATTTCCCAATTCCATTCTTTTTATCAATTATTTTATCTAATATATTAAATCTATCCGCGCATATTGGTTCAAGAATAAGAGCCTATAAATTAGGATATGCAATCTGTAAACCAGTCGAAGAAAAAGTTTTGCACGGAGTATTTATTATCTCATCAGTATTACCAGTTATCAATGTTATATTTGCATCAATCAACTATTTTATGGCATTTACCGACAATGAAAACAAGTTCTTAATTTATAATCCTAATAGACTTGTACCATATAAAGATGCAATCAAAGAATATGATCCAGCAAATGACAATAAAAAATATAAAAGTATTCAAGCTGTAGAAAATGAAGATGAAATAGAAATAGAATACCAAGATATAAATAAAGAAGAATACGAATTATCTAAAAAAATGATTGACGCAGAAGAATTAGTAGATGAAATAATGATGAACGCAAGTTTAAGTAATAAAGAAAAAGAAGAATTATTAAAAGAATTAAGAACAAAAGTATTATTTAATAGAAAATTAACATCTAAAAAAATCAAAAAATTGATTAAATAGACTAAAGGTCTATTTTTTTTGACTTTAATCTTTATTTTTGATAAAATGTAATAGGTGATAAATGTGAATGATATAATAATAAACGAAATATGTAATATTTTAAACATAAAAAAAGAACAAGTAGTAAATACCTTGAAACTCTTAGAAGAAGGCGCAACTGTTCCCTTTATCGCAAGATATCGTAAAGAAGCAACCGGAGCCCTAAACGAAGATGAAATAAGAAAAATAAATGAATACTATGAATATCAAGTTAATTTATTCAAAAGAAAAGAAGATGTAATAAGACTAATCGATGAAAAAGGACTATTAACAGAAGAACTAAAAAATAGTATTTTAAACGCAAGTAAATTAGTTGAAGTTGAAGACTTGTATAGACCATATAAAGAAAAGAAAAAAACAAAAGCAACCGATGCTATTAATAATGGACTTGAAGGCTTAGCAAAAATCATAATGAGTTTTCCAACCAAAGGAAATATTGATGAAATAACAAAAAAATATCTAAATGACAAAGTAAAAACAAAAGAAGAAGCCATATTAGGAGCATCATATATAATAGCTGAGTGGGTAAGTGATAATGCGTATTATAGAAAAAGCACAAGAAACTATATTTATAATAATGGAATAATTGTATGTAAAGTCAAAAAAAATGCTAATGATCCAAATAAAGTATATGAAATGTATTACAATTATAGCGAAAAAATAAATAATATTAAATCACATAGAATCTTAGCAATCAATAGAGCAGAAAAAGAAAATGTAATAAATGTTAATATAGAATGTGATGATGAAAAAATAATTAATTTTTTATATAGCAAAATAATCAGAAAAGAAAGCTATGTTGAGAGTATTATAAAAAATGCAATCAATGATAGTTATAAAAGACTAATTAAACCAGCAATTGAAAGAGAAATAAGAAGTGATTTAACTGATAAAGCAAGTAGTGATGCAATCGATAGCTTTGGATTAAATCTAGAAAAATTATTACTAACACCACCATTAAAAGAAAAATGGGTTATGGGGCTTGATCCTGCCTTTAGGACAGGATGCAAACTAGCAGTAATTGATCCAACAGGCAAAATGGTTGAAATTGCTAAAATCTATCCTCACGAACCAGTAAAAAAATATGAAGAAGCAAAAATGCAAGTAAAAGCATTATTAGATAAATATAAAATTGAAATAATTGCAATCGGTAATGGAACCGCATCAAGAGAAAGTGAAGCCTTTATAGCTGATACGATAAAAGACTATAAAAACGTAAACTATATTATTGTAAGTGAAGCTGGAGCATCCGTTTATAGCGCATCTCCTCTTGCAAAAAGCGAATTCCCAGATTTACAAGTTGAAGAAAGAAGTGCTGTAAGTATTGGAAGAAGATTACAAGATCCCCTTGCAGAACTAGTCAAAATTAATCCCGAAAGCATTGGTGTAGGCTTGTATCAACACGATTTGCCAAACAAAAAATTAAGCGAAACACTAGATTTTACAGTATCTAAAGCCGTTAATATGGTAGGCGTTAATATAAATACAGCATCACCATATTTACTAAAATATATATCAGGTTTAAATAAAAGTTCTATTGAAAAAATTATAAAATATCGCGAAAACAAAAGATTTGAATCAAGAGAAGAATTATTAGATAAAAAAATTCTTAGCCCGAAAGTATATGAACAAGCAATCGGATTCTTAAGAGTAAACGGATCTAATATACTAGATGAAACCTCAATTCACCCAGAAAGTTATCCTCTTGCACTTAAACTATTAGAAGAATTAAACCTTAATATAAATGATATCGGAACCGATAAAATGAATATTAATATTAACATAGATGAAATGAGCAAAAAATTAAATACTGATACATTTACATTAGAAGACATAATTTTATCACTAAAAAAACCTAAAAGAGATCCAAGAGATGAAGCAAAAAAACCAATACTAAGACACGATATATTAGATATAAAAGATTTAAAAATAGGTGATACATTAAACGGAACAGTCCGCAACGTAACACCATTTGGTGCATTCGTCGATATTGGTTTGCACGATGACGGGTTAATCCACATCTCTAAAATGTCTAAAGACTTTGTTAAAGATCCCGGTGATATATTATCTGTTGGTGAAATAATAGAAGTATATGTAGATAGTATTGATTTAGCTAAAAAAAGAATAGGTTTATCACTAATTAAGTAGGTATTATATGGAATATGAATTAAACAATCAAAAATATAATGTTATTATTAAAAGAAAAAGTAATAAAAATACCTATATTAGAGTAGATGAAAATAAAAATATTATAGTTACAACCAATTATTTTGTAACAAATACAAGAATAAAAAAAATTTTAGATGATAATATTAATTTCTTAAACAAAACATTAAATAAAAAAGAAAAAAAAGGATTTTATTTAATGGGCAAAAAATATGATATAATATTTGATGAAAGTATAAATATAGAAGTAGAAAATAATATAATAAAAGTTAAAAATGAAAAAGTTTTAAATAAATGGTATAGTAATAAAATACACGAAATATTTAAAGAACGATTAGATTTTTATTATAATAAATTTGATGAAAATATACCATATCCAATACTAAAAATAAGAACTATGAAAACTAGATGGGGTGTATGTAATCGAAGAATTAATTCTATTACCCTAAACCTTAATCTAATTAAATATGATTATGATTGTTTAGATTATGTAATAGTTCATGAACTATCACACTTTGTACATTTTAATCATTCAAAAGAATTTTGGAATTTAGTATCTAAATATTGTCCAAATTATAAACAATTAAGAAAGGAAATGAGAGATGATAATTAGTAGTGTTGAAAACAAAAAAATTAAGGAAATCATTAAATTAAAAAACAAAAAATATAGAGATGAATATAAAATGTTTATTGTCGAAGGTGAGCATTTAGTAAAAGAGGCCTACAAAAATAATTGTTTAATAGAAGTATTTTCACTAGAACAAAGTGGATATGAAAATGAAACAATTATTACACCAAATGTAATGAAAAAAATCGCTTCATTAGCTTCCTCACCAAGTATAATAGGAATATGTAAAATGAAAGATAACGATATAATTGTAGGTGATAAAATACTTATACTCGATAATATTCAAGATCCAGGTAATCTAGGGACAATTATAAGAAGTGCAGTTGCATTTAATATTGATACAATTGTTTTAAGTACAGATACAGTATCTTTATATAATGAAAAAACTATAAGAGCAACCCAAGGTATGTTATTTTATGCAAATGTAATAACAAAAAATTTAAAAGAATTTATTCCACTTTTAAAAAACAATGGATATAAAATATATACTACTAATGTTAATAATGGAATAAGTATAAAAAGTGCTAAATTTTATAATAAATGTGCTATAATAATGGGAAATGAGGGTAATGGCGTAAGTAGTTATATAAATGATTTGTGTGATGGAGCTATTTACATACCGATGAATAAAAGCTGTGAAAGTTTAAACGTTGGTGTTGCAACTAGTATAATTTTGTATGAAATGAGTAGGTGAATATGCTTAAAATAGGAAAATTTGTAAATACACATGGTATAAAAGGTGAGATAAGAATAAAAAGTGATTTTAGTAGAAAAGATTTGATATTTAAAAAGGGGAATTATATATATATTAATAACAAGAAATTTTTAATCAAAAGTTATAGAGTTCATAAAAATTATGACATGCTTACTTTTGATGGAATTAACAATATTAATGAAATATTACCATTCAAAGGTAATTTAGTATATATTGATCCTAATGATATACACGAATTTATTATAGAAGATTTGATTAAATATAACATAAAGATAAAAAATGATATTTATAGTGTTAAAGAAGTGTTAAAGAATAATGGAAAAATACTTATACGTCTTTCAAACAATAAATTAGTGCCATATGAAGATGTATTTATTGTAAATAAGGATGAAGAATCAAAAACAATTACTATGAATTATCCAATTGATATATAGAGGTGAATAAAATGAAAATTGATATTTTAACTTTATTTCCAGAAATGTTTGATGGCTTTTTAAACACATCAATAATTAAAAGTGCAATTAATAGAAATTTGGTATCCATTAATACGATTAACATAAGAGATTATTCTCTTGATAAACATAAGAAAGTTGATGATACACCTTATGGTGGAGGTAGTGGAATGGTTTTAATGTGTCAACCAGTATTTGATGCAATAAAAAGTGTTAGAAAAACAAATTCCAAAGTAATTTTACTTACACCTCAAGGAGTGAAATTTAATCAAAAAATTGCCTATTCACTTAGTGAGGAAGAACATCTAGTACTAGTATGTGGACACTATGAGGGATTCGATGAAAGAATTAGAAGTGTATGTGATATGGAAATTAGTATAGGAGATTATGTATTGACAGGCGGAGAATTACCAAGCATGATAGTAAGTGATGCAGTAACAAGATTAGTTGATGGAGTTATAGAAACTGGTTCACACAAAAACGATTCGTTTAATAACGATAAATTGGATTATCCTACTTATACAAAACCAAGAGAATATGATGGTATGAAGGTACCTGATGTATTACTAAGTGGTGATCATAAAAAAATTGAAGAGTGGAGAAAAACAGAAAGCATTAAAAGAACAAAAGAAAGAAGACCTGATTTAATATATAAATATACTTTAATAAAAAGTACATTAACAGGAAAAATAAAAATGGATGAACTAAACGGTTACTCATTAAATCCAAAAAATAACGCAAAAAGAACAGATGTAATAAGCATTAAAAATCTTCAAATAACAGACACAAAGTTAACTGAAAATATGGTCAAAAAAAATATAGAAAGAAAACTACAGCATTTATTTATGCTTGTTATGAAAGTACTAGATACTGATAGTGATGATGATGATTTATTAGTATTAGATGAAGCAGATAGAATAAAAGCACTATTAAATAATGAATATTCTAAAATATTAGGCGAAGATTATAAAAGAAGTGCTAAGAAAAAAATAGATTATATTATTTTAGAATTTAAGCAAAGAAAAAAGGCAATATCATTTACGTCAATTGAAAAATCCAGTAAAAGTAGGTAAATTTTAAGTTTATATTGCATATTTTTAAATTATATGTTAGAATTAATTTCGTGAAAACGTTAATCCGATGTATTTTTATATGATTAATGATAAGAAATGGAGTGATAGAATGAATATTATCGATAAGATAACTGCTAAACAAATCAGAACTGATATTCCTGAGTTTAGAGTTGGAGATACTGTTAAAGTAATTGCTGGTGCTGATAAAGGTAAAACTGGTAAAGTTATTAAAACATTAAAGACTGAGGCTAGAGTTGTTGTTGAAGGTGTACATATTGTTAAAAAACATAGTAAACCAACAAGTATGAATGACAAAGGTGGAATATTTGAAATTGAAGCCCCTATACATGTTTCTAATGTAAAGGTTATTGATGAAAAAGAAGCTAAAGCTTCTAAAACAAAAGAAAAAGTAGAAGAAAAAGCGGAAAAGAAAGCTAAAACTTCTAAGAAAGTGAGTAAGTAGTTATGAGTAATTTTAGAAAATTATATGATGAAAAAATTGTTCCTGAATTAATGAAAGAACATAATTATACTACTATTATGGCTGTTCCTAAGTTAGAAAAAATTGTTATCAACATGGGTGTTGGAGAAGGTAGTAAAGATGAAAAATTTATTACTGCAGCTGTTAAAGATCTAGAAGCTATTAGTGGTCAAAAGTGCGTTGTAACAAAAGCTCGTAAATCAATTGCTGGTTTCAAATTAAGAGAAGGTCAACCTGTTGGTGTTAAAGTAACACTTAGAGGTGAAAATATGTATAATTTCTTTGAAAAATTAGTTAAAATTGGACTTCCTCGTGTTAGAGATTTCCGTGGAGTTTCAGGACATGCTTTTGATGGAAAAGGAAATTATACAATTGGAATTAAAGAACAATTAATATTCCCAGAAATTGAATATGATGAAGTGTTAAAAGTGCGTGGAATGGATATTATATTCGTTACTACTGCAAAGAGCAATGAAGAAGCTAAAAGTTTATTAAAAGGCTTTGGAATGCCTTTCAAGAATTAAGGAGGCACTATGGCAAAGAAAAGTATGATTGTTAAAAATCAAAGAGCACCTAAATTTTCAACTCGTGCTTACACAAGATGTAATCGTTGTGGAAGACCTCACGGAGTACTTAGAAAATATGGAATTTGCAGAATTTGTTTTAGAGAACTTGCAAATGAAGGTAAATTACCAGGTGTAAAGAAATCTAGTTGGTAGAAGGAGGAAAATTATGTTTGTACAAGATAAAATAGCAGATATGTTAACTCGTATTCGTAATGCTAATCAAATGAGATATGCAACTGTTGAAGTTATTGGTACTAAAATGACTTTAGGTATTGCACAAATACTTAAAAATGAAGGTTATATCGCTGATTATGTATATGAAAAAAATACAAATGGTGATAAATTAACTTTAACATTAAAATATGGTCCTAAAAAAGAAAGAGTTATTGTTGGACTTAAAAGAATTAGTAAATCTGGTTTAAGAGTTTATGCTAAAGTGGATGAAATTCCTCGAGTTCTAAACGGACTAGGTATTGCTATAATCTCAACTTCTGAAGGTCTAATGACTGATAAAGAAGCTAGAGCTAAAGGGTTAGGAGGCGAAGTTCTTGCCTATATATGGTAAGTTATTATGAGTAGAATAGGTGAAAGAAAATTAGTTATTCCTGACGGTGTAACAGTTAATGTTGATGGTACTTTAGTTACAGTTAAAGGACCTAAAGGTGAACTTAATTTAGAAGTAAGTAAACTTGTTAGTGTTGTAGTAGAAGATGGTGTTGTTTTAACTAAACAAATTAAACCAAATAAAGAAGCAAATGTAATGCAAGGTACTACAAATTCATTAATTAGTAATATGATAACAGGTGTTTCTAAAGGATATGATAAAGGTTTAGAAGCAGTTGGTGTAGGTTATAGATTCCAAGTTAGTGGTAATAAAATTACTATTAATGCTGGATATTCTCATCCAGTAGAGATGATCGATCCAGAAGGAATCGAGACTGTACTTGACGGACAGAACAAGATTACTGTTAAGGGTATCGACAAAGAGAAAGTTGGACAGTTTGCGGCTGAAATCAGAGATAAGAGAAGACCGGAGCCATATAAGGGCAAGGGAATCAAGTATGCTGATGAAGTAATCAGACGTAAAGTTGGTAAGACTGGTAAGAAATAAATAAGGAGAGTGTGAAAATGGTTAGTAAGAAATCAAGAAGCGAAATTCGTAGAAAAAAACACCTGAAATTACGCAACCGTTTCAGCGGAACTACGCAGAGACCGCGTTTAGCTGTGTTCAGAAGTAACAATCATATGTATGCACAGATCATCGATGACACTGTTGGAAATACTCTTGTTTCAGCTTCCACTCTTCAGAAAGAAGTGAAAGCAGAGCTTGAGAAAACAAACGATGTAAATGCAGCTGCATATCTTGGAAAAGTAATTGCTGAGAGAGCAATCGAAAAAGGCATTACAGAAGTTGTCTTCGACAGAGGAGGCTTTATTTACCAGGGTAAGATCAAAGCACTGGCAGACGCAGCAAGAGAAGCTGGGCTGAATTTCTAAGAAGGGAGAACACACATGAGACAGGAACGTATTGATGCTAGTCAGCTGGAATTATTAGATAAGTTGGTATCAATCAAACGTGTTACTAAGGTCGTAAAAGGTGGTCGTAACATGAGATTCACAGCTTTGGTTGTAGTTGGTGATGGAAACGGTCACGTTGGTGCAGGTTTGGGAAAGGCTACTGAAATTCCAGAAGCAATCCGCAAAGCAAAAGAAGATGCTATGAAGAAAATGATCAGCGTTTCACTTGACGAGAATGCAAGTGTTACACATGATGTAATCGGTAAGTTCGGAAGTGCTTCCGTACTTCTTAAGAAGGCTCCGGAAGGTACTGGAGTTATCGCCGGTGGTCCGGCTCGTGCCGTTATCGAGATGGCAGGAATTAAGAACATCCGTACAAAATCTTTAGGATCCAACAACAAACAGAATGTTGTACTTGCTACTATCGAAGGACTTAGAGGTGTTAAGACACCGGAAGATGTTGCAAGACTTCGCGGCAAATCAGTTGAAGAGATCTTAGGCTAATCAAAAGAATAGCCCGATCAAGCGCACAGGAGGTTAGATTGAAATGGCAAATTTAAAAGTTACATTAGTAAAGTCTACAATCGGCGCCGTACCAAAGCACAAAAAGACTGTTGAGGCTCTTGGACTCAAGAAACTCAACAAGACAGTTGTATTGCCGGATAATGCAGCTACCAGAGGTATGGTACAGCAGGTTAGACATTTAGTTAAAGTTGAAGAAGAGGCTTAATTAAGATAAGGAGGTAATGTCATGGACTTATCAAACTTAAGACCGGCAGACGGTTCTAAACAGAGTGATAATTTCAGAAGAGGCCGTGGTCATGGTTCAGGAAACGGAAAGACAGCCGGAAAGGGCCATAAAGGACAGAAGGCTCGTTCAGGAGCTACAAGACCTGGTTTCGAAGGCGGTCAGATGCCTTTATACAGAAGAATTCCTAAGAGAGGTTTCACATGCAGAAACTCTAAGACAATCGTAGGAATCAATTTAGACGTACTTGAGAGATTTGAAGATGGAGCTACAGTATCAGTTGACACACTGATCGAGGCCGGTATCGTTAAAAATCCGAGAGATGGCGTTAAAATTCTTGGAAATGGAGAGTTAACTAAGAAGCTTACAGTTCAGGCTAATGCATTCAGTGCAAAAGCTGCTGAGAAGATTGAAGCTCTTGGTGGAAAAGCAGAGGTGATCTAATGCTTAAAACCGTGCGTAATGCGTTTAAGGTTGAGGATATAAGGAAAAGATTACTGTATACACTGCTTATGCTCGTAGTTGTAAGATTTGGATCTCAGCTCCCGACACCGGGAGTTGATCCAACCTTTATCCAGAATTTTTTTGCACAGCAGACCGGTGATGCGTTCAATTTCTTTGAGGCATTTACGGGGGGATCCTTCACAAGAATGTCGGTGTTTGCTCTGAGTATTACACCGTATATCACATCATCCATCATTATGCAGCTGCTGACGATTGCAATTCCGAAGCTTGAGGAAATGCAGAAAGATGGAGAAGACGGAAGAAAGAAGATTGCTGCAATCACAAGATATGTGACAGTCGGACTTGCTTTGATCGAGTCTATCGCTATGTCGATCGGATTCGGACGTCAGGGACTTCTCGTTGATTATAATTTCGTAAACTGTGCAATCGTTGTGTGTACACTGACTGCAGGAAGTGCATTCCTGATGTGGATCGGTGAGCGTATTACGGAGAAGGGTGTTGGAAACGGTATCTCAATCGTTCTTCTTATCAATATCATTTCCCGTGTACCGGATGACCTTGTAACATTGTATACACAGTTCATGAGTGGAAAGAAGCTTGCCAAGGCAGGACTTGCCGGAATTATTATTCTTGCTATCTTACTGGTAGTAATCGTATTTGTTATCATTCTTCAGGATGGTGAGAGAAGAATTGCGGTACAGTATTCCAAGAAAGTTCAGGGAAGAAAGACATATGGCGGTCAGTCAAGTCATATCCCTCTTAAAGTGAATACAGCCGGCGTTATCCCGGTTATCTTTGCACAGTCTCTGTTGCAGACACCGGTTATCATCGCAAACTTGCTTGGAAAAGGAAGTGGAACGGGAATTGGCAGCAAGATCTTAAGAGGAATGTCCCAGTCAAACTGGTGCAAT
>ENA-OROD01001020-OROD01001020.1-human-gut-metagenome-genome-assembly--contig:-NODE-1020-length-24141-cov-13.555800_pt1 | contig 24141 bp, 29 predicted proteins | sample MGYA00242123_ERZ509038 | MGnify/ENA primary metagenome ERZ509038 (study PRJEB26280, sample SAMEA2338719) | human gut metagenome | biome: human gut; feature: human-associated habitat; material: faeces... | reverse complement strand
AGCAATCGGGAGCTGAAGCCACAGCCCTTTGGGATGCTGTGGGGATACCACCTTCCCAATGGAAAGCTGCTGTTCAATGCCCGCAGCGAAACCGCCGCGCAAAAGGCCATCTTTGCAGACGGCATGGCACATCGCCGGTGCCTGATTCCGGCTTCTCACTATTTTGAATGGCAGGACACGCCTGACGGGAAGGCAAAATACGCGATTGCGCCAAAAGAATCCAGTGGTATGCTGTTGGCAGGGATCTACCGCTTTGAAAATAATCTGCCAGTATTCACGATTCTTACCCGCACTCCGTCTGACGATATTGCCATGATCCACGACCGGATGCCCGTCATCCTGCCTCGGGAGGCAGCTGCTGATTGGCTGAATCCAAGATACCATGGGGAAGAAATACTCAGTGCTGCACTCACGAACATGAAGTATCATGAATTGAAGGGTGCCGCGAAACGCGACACCCTTGATGGATATCCAATATAATGTCCAAAACCACATCAACCGACCCATGGATGGCTGATGTGGTTTTCTTACTGCAATGCCGGTTACTTTTCCAACAAATCCTCCATTGTACATCCAAGAACTCTGGAAAGCCTGAGAACGGTTTCGGCGCTGGCTTTGTTGATGTCCTTGTTGCGCTGTTCGTACATCTGGATGGAACGGAGGCTGACCTGGGATCGCTTGGCCAGCTCTGCCTGTGTGCAGCCGTAGGCAGTGCGGATACGCTTCAAATTGGTGTCGGTAAAGAACTCCCGCATCCGGGCATCCATAAGACCTGCAAATTTTGTAATGTCCGCTTCGTGGAGGGTGTAGTACATCTTCTGCAAGTCTTCAAAGGTAACTGCCTTGAAGATGTCGCTGTACCTTCTGCCGGAAAACCACTGATAATACGCGACTGCCCAGCCGATCCAGTATTCTCTGGAACGGCCATAGTGGTCCTGCGGCAAAGCCTCCGGCGCTTTTCCGGTTGTTTCCACAAGAATATCCATTGCCACTTCAATGCCGCTTTTCCCAGCCAGGTAGTCCGGTTCGCCATTCTCCATTCGCCTGCTGATCGTGCTGGCAACAAATAGTTTTACAAAGCTGTCTCCAGGAATGATGCAAATATTGATCGCATAGTCAAAGGCATCCCCCAATATGGATTGGGCCTTACTCAGATAGATTTCTTGGTATGCGTGGGTCATCGTTGAGGACACCTCCTCTCATAATGTCCTGAATATACAGGCCATCGTTCTCCTCTTCCAGCATGTCAAGATAAAGCTGATTCGCTTCATCGTCTCTTGCTTTGCGGAGGACATAGTATTTCTCTTTCTCTGCCACATCAAAGCCTTCATAATGGAGTCTCGAAAATGCAAACTGAGATTTGATGACGATTTGCTCCCCCAGTTTTCCCAAGCGCATAGCCCTTGCAAGCTGCTCCACAGAGATTCCGTTGTTCAAGAAGGATTCTGCATAGTCAAAATAGGAATCGTCAGCGCGGTAGCCGGTGATCAGGTCGTAGGCGTTTACATTCACGCTGAAATGGTCAATCAGATAGCACTTGGCCCTCCGGGCCACAGGGGTCTTGATGGAAAACAGACGATGCTCCACCAAGACCGCGATCCAGTTCAGAATGGTGTAATCGGGGCTGTTCAGATTCAGAATGTTCAGATACTCCGTGTCCAGTGTATAGCGGTTGGCAAATCCGTTTCGGAGAGAGGACACGGCCCACTCCTTTGCCAGATCTTCACTTTTCGTGCAGTAGAAGCCCAAGCCGAAGTCATTGTTCTTTTTCCCTTTTCCAAAAGTCGGCTCCTCCACAAGCTGCTCCGAACCATGATACAGCGTTATCAGTTTCTCCATCGGCAGTTCCTCCCATTCGTTTTTTCTTTATAATATCACCACGGTGATATTAAGTCAACAAAAAATAGTCGAATGAAATGAAGTGTTGTTGCAAGCCTCGGATGGTGTTATAGTGATAGCGGCGTGAGGAGCAGTATCACATGAAATGGTGGTGCAGCTTTTTACACGGGCTTGATTGGCTCCGCCTGATCGAGATAGAAAACACATATCTGCTGCCGGGGCATGATAACTCCCGGCACCCGGTAAGAGCAGCTGGTATTCCACTGCTGCATTTCCGCCATGATTCTGCAAAGCCGCAGGCTGCTGATCTCCATGCTCCTTTTGCCCTTGTAGACTTCCGCCGAAACGCGATGGGAATGAAAATCTTTCTTCGGATATGGTTTCAGAATCAGCGTTTTTCCGTTTTCTCCGATCATAAAACAAATGTTGGCTGGAGACCCGATTAACCGCAGAGCGTCTACAAATATATGGATTCGATTTGCTTTGAGGTAGAACGAGAGATGGGTTTTGCTCATGCAGTACCCTCTGACTTGCAGGTCTTCCACACTTCGGGATGGCTGAAGTCAAACAATATCATCACTTTCTGATTCACTGTCACCAAATGCCCTACCGATCTGTAAGTATAGTCCGGGTCCAGATTCCACTTCTGGTATAACTGCTCGCCAAAAGCCTTTGATTCCAGATTACGCAGGAACTTTTCCTTTTCTCCTTTGATCCAGCGAATGCCGTCTTTGTCAGATGAAGTTACCGGACAAACAAGCAGGCACTTTGTGGTGGGATTCACCTGAATTTTGATGTAATCACAGTAATGCAGTTTTTCCAGAGCCAGCTTGTTAAAAGAGATTCTGGAAGGCCATACCGTGCATGTCGCCTCACACTTCCTTGCGGGATGATGGAACAGGCCGGCATTTACAATCTGATATCCGTCCAGGCTCATTTCTTCGATCGGAATAAATTGACTCATTGGTTACTACCTCCTATGTTTTGTTGGTTGTGATATATCCGTCTGCTAAATTGATCTTGTAGGAATCTTCGTGCTCATCCACCGGGGTTCCAAAGTAATTGCGCCAATCCTCCGGAAGGTAGGACTTCGACTTTTTCCCGTTTACAAACAGCTCAAAGTCCGTTAGTTTGAACAGGTACAGCATTTCCGAATCACAAACAGCTGGCTTTCCCATCATCTTGTATCGGTACTGAGGGTTCCAGCCCATCAAGTCAAAGACTTTTGCCGCAAAGATTTTGCACAGAAGATCTCGATTGGAAAGCTCCTTTTCCCCGCCGCCTCTGGCCCAGCGGAGGGAGTCCGGGGCATCCGGGTCGCAGGGGCGGATGATAAGCCGTTTCTGCTCTGGATGAATTAGAATCTGGATGTGTGTTACTCCCGGAAAACGGCGTAGACATGCCATGTTGAACTTGATTCTGCTGTCCCAGATTGTAATAGCCGGCTCTCTTGTGTGCGCAAACAATTCCGCCTTTGTCACCTGATATCCGGCAAGATTGACCAGTTCTTCCGCTTCCTCGGGATTTTCCTGAAGGATGGTGCTGTCTGCGAAATAGTGTTCAATTTCCTTTGTTTCCATCTATTTTATTCGTTCCTCTCAAAAGATCGTCGATTGTCATTTGTAGTTGTTCTTGACTTGGCCCCATATACTGCTCAACACCGGGAGCGACTACGCTTCTGGCCTGCGAGTGCCACTCGGTATTGGGTGCTATGTAGTAAAAGCCATTCTCTACCGTGTGTTCGTAAAACTCATCGCCAAAATCATTTTCCCATTCCTCCGGGCATAGCGTGATTCGCTTTTTCTGCTTTGCTTCCTCACCACCATCATCTGCCGGAATCAGCATGACAGGGACAGCATTGGGCAGGTTAAACACAATGATCTGCTCTCCCCGGCGGCTTGCCCATGTCCCACGCACTTTGTAGGTGTAGTCCGGGTTCCACTTCATGATAGAGTAGAGTGCATTCCCAAAATGCTGGCAGTTCAGTGTTTTGCTGTATAGCGGTTTCTCTGGGTCGGGTCTCCACCGAATACTGTGGGCATCGGATTCCCGGCAGGGGCGGATCGCCAGCTTTCTTTCCGCTGGATGGAGAAGCAGCTGGACATAAGCAACGCTGTCAAACTTCTGCATACAGAATTTGTTGAACGCGATTCGCTCATTTGTGATATTCAGCGTTGGCCCCTCATAACGAATTTGAAGGAACTGCCCCCTTACTACCTGATAGCCTTGCAAATCAAACGCACTCAGGGATGATTTTTCAATCCGTTTCGCTCTATTGGGCTGCTGCCGGACACTATTGGAAATATCGTAGTAAGTGCCGGGGTCGTCATTGACCCAATGATGATTGATGGGAATGAACCCCCGGAAGATACCCTCGTCAATGACATGCATAACGGGCAAGCCACCGCGCACATGGTGTTTTCTGTTCTCCATCAGTACCTGAACGGCTTTAAACTTTTCTTCCGGGATAATGGCGGTGTGCTTGTCGGTATAGAGATATTGGTCTCTGTCCTGCCTGTTTTTTCGGTGTTTGTGTTCATACAGGTCTGCGGTAAAGGTTTTCCAAGTCAGGACATTACCGCAATATCGTTCGTTGGTCAGGATATAGCCAATAGAGCCGGCATTCCAATCCGTGCCGCCCGCTTTCGTTTCTACGCCAATATCTTTCAGGAATAATGCAATCTGCTCCATGGACCATCCCGTGAGATAGGCGTCATATATGAATACAACGATTTTCGCTTCCGATTCATTCACGATCAGCGGTGCATACTTGATGTATCTGCCTGTCACATCTTTCTGCCGGTCGTATCCCAGCGGCGCAGGGGTCAGGAGCTTTCCATCTTTGAAGCGTTGCTGTAATGACCAGTTCATTGCCTCGCTTTTCTTCACCGATTCTTCCTGCGCAAAAGTAGCAAGGAAAGAAAGCATAAACTCTGTATTCTCTGCCAGAGTATAGAGATTGTCCGTTTCAAAGAAAACGCCAACCGGCGGCACTTGGCCTTTCAGCATACGAATAAGAGAAATGCAGTCAACCAGATTTCGGGCAAACCGTGATACGCTTTTGGTTACAATGAGATCGTATTCTCCCCGCCTGCATGCAGCAATCATCTCATTGAACTGATCCCTGTTTTTAAGGGAAGTGCCGGAAATGCCTTCGTCAGCGTATATGTGTTTCAGTTCCCAGTTGGGATGATCCATCACCAGCTGTTTATAATGGGATTGCTGCAACTCAAAGGAAGAAAGCTGCTCATCGTTTTCCGTAGAAACACGACAGTAGGCGCAGACGCGAAAAACATGCTCGTCTCCATACAGATTGACCTTTGGTTTTGCTGGGATATACGCTTGATAGCGTGCTTCCGCTCTCTGATATACCTGGCGAAGTTCTTCTTTCGCCTGATCCCTCGACATGTACTCACCTTCCACTTTCGGACTCTGGCAGAAGCCAATACCACGCGGTGTCACCCTTTACCGAACGGATTTCCAACTGCTTTTTTACCTGATGAATGGTTCTTTCGCCAATGCCCTCTTTTTTCAGTTCTTCAAGGATATCCGTCGCCTTGGCTGGGCCGTTTGCCAATCGCATTTTGAGAATACTCGTTGCGATCATCTGTTTTGTAGACTTGTCTGGCGGAACTTCAAAAGGCTGCTCCAGCCATTCCACCCGATGATTGGCATCCAGTGTGAAGTACACATCCTTGCTCTTTTGGGTCAAACTACTTTTGACATGATGAATGACTGCAATATCCTCATCCTCCGGCAGGCGTTCGATGTGCAGAACACTTCTGGCAGCTGCAACAAGGTCAATGCTCCCAAGGCCCCGGTACAGGTCTTTGGAACTCTGTTTCTTATTGAGATGTCCTATCAACACAACCGCACAATCATACATAGCAGCCCAGGCTGCTAGTTGGCGAAGCACTTTTCGCATGGCCGCCGCGCTGGCAATATCCGTTTCTCCCAGATACGCCTGAACAGGGTCTATTACAAGGAGCTTTGCGTTAAAGTCAGCGATTGCCCTGCGAATCTTTTCGTCATTCAGCGTGATCCAGTCCGTTTCCTCGTCCAAAAACGCGACATTATTACAATCAGCGCCAGCGTTCAACAGTCGGGGCTTGATTGTGTCGCTGATACCGTCCTCTGAACACTGATAGATGACATGAAGCGGCTTTTTGAGTTTCTTCCCGTCTGGTGAACAGTTCCCGCTGGATGCCGCTGCTATAAGGTTCATCATCAAGGTGGATTTTCCACATCCGGGATCACCTTGCAGCAATGTCAGCTTCCCATACGGGATGAACGGATACCACAGCCAGTCAACAGCCGTTTCGGTGACCCCGGAATACAGCTTCAATTTTCCGTCGCACATATCAATCATTCAGCTACCTCCTCTCTGAGCGGCCTAAAGATGCTACCTATGAAATATGATGGAAATATTATAATTGCAATCTTGCATTTACTCCACAAACTGACGGTTACATTTTCTCGGAGATGTAACTGTCGGTTACATTTCAACCAAGATTGCAACACACCGGGGAGCATCAAAAATGGTGCAATCTTGCATCCTTCCCCAGAATCGAAGAGCCAGAAACCGATACAGTCGATCACCTTGGTGTTTTGAATAAGGAGGTAAAAGTCTCAGTGATCGACATAGAAAATATCGGGTCCAGGGTGAAATATCACAGATTAAGAAACAAAATCTCGCAGGAAGAACTGGCAGAGCTGGCGCAGGTGAGCCGGGTTCACATCAGCTATTTGGAGCGTGGAGAAAGAATTCCCAGTATGGAATCCTTTATCAACATTGCAAATGCCTTGAATGTCTCGGCGGATGAGCTGCTTGCAAATAATCTTCTTGTGACAGGCAGCAATATGAACTCCGAGGAACAGAATATCCTTTTTGACTGCTCTGTAAATGAGCGGCAGATTCTGCTGGAGAATATGCGGAAATTAAAGGATATTCTGCGCAGCTACCACATTTCCAAGTAAATAAGCATAGACAGCACCAAGGTGTAGACAGGCACTCCGGCTTACGGAGTGCTGTCTATATGGTGCTGCTTGAGAACACATACATAGAGCGGTTATGAACTTCCGAGATTCCTCGGTGGTTGGTAGCCGCTCTTTTTTTCTACGGGAAAGCAAGACCATTTCACGGTGATCGAGCCACCGAAACAGCCTCGAAAAGAAAGGATGAAACATGAGCAAAAACGAACCACTGAGCCTCGAAGTGTTTGACAACCCCGAATTTGGCCAGATGCGGATTTTGCGGGAGGGCGACAAGTATCTCTTCTGTGCCAATGATGCGGCAGTTGCACTCGGCTACTCCAACCCCAGAGCTGCGTTGCAGCGGCATTGCAAGGGTGTCGCGAAACGCGACACCCTTACTCCGGGCGGTGTCCAGAGCCTGTCCTACATTCCCGAAGGAGATCTGTACCGGCTGATCATCCACAGCAAGCTGCCCTCCGCAGAGAAGTTTGAACACTGGGTCTTTGAAGAAGTCCTGCCCTGCATCCGCAAGACCGGCGGCTACATGACCGACAATCTCCTGAATGAGTTGATGAACGAGCCTGACATCATCTACAAGGTCACATCTGACATGCTGAAGGAACGCGGTCAGCGGATGCGGCTGGAAGGCGAAGTGAAAGCTGCAAAACCCAAGGTGGAGTATTTCGATTCCTTTATCACCGCCGAGGACTGCACCAACATTCGGACCACCGCCAAGGAAATTCAGGTGCCCGAAAAGCAGTTCATCGCGTGGATGCTGAAGAACAAGTACCTGTACAGGACTGCCAAGGGCTACCTGATGCCCTACGCCAAGAAGTCCAACGAGGGGCTGTTCATCGTGAAGGACTTCTACTATGGGTACGGGCAGATTGCCCACCACACTCTGATTACCCCCAACGGTAAACTCCTGTTTATGCGCCTTGCCAGCCGCATCCGCGAGTCTGCATAGATGCCAGACTGCCGCTGCGTAGGAAGAAGGTGCTGCCTATCCCTGTTTTCCGTGTAGAAAAGAACGCCAACTATACCACCATGAGCAATTACCACCTCAGAGACAGCACGATTTCATTCAAGGCCAAAGGAATCCTGTCTATGTTCCTGAGTCTTCCAAAGGATTGGAGTTACTCTGTGAGCGGTCTTGCTGCCATCGCCAAAGAGGGCAAAGATGGTATCCTGTCCGGGCTGAAGGAGCTGGAAGCTGCCGGATATCTGGAGAGGCATCGTTACAGAAATGAGCGAGGTCGGCTGGGCGACAGCGAATATGTCATCTATGAAATCCCGCGTCATGTCAGACCAGTTCCGGCAACTCCAGAACAGGATTTGCCTAAACTGGAAAAGCCTGTTTTGGAGAAACCAGTTCTGGATTATCCAGTGCAGGGTATTCCTGTGCGGGAGAAGCCTATGCAGGATACTCCTGTGCAGGAAAAACCTGCGGAGGAAAAGCCCTCACAAAGAAATACAGAACAAGAAAGGACAGATATAAAAAATACAGATGAACAAATAGAAAGAGAGAATGGATCTCCCCGCCATCGTTATGGCCTGTATCGAAATATGCTTCTGTCAGATGCGGAGTTTCAATCCCTGCGAGAACAGTTTCCTGGGGATTATGCTGCTCGCATTGACCGCCTTTCCGAGTACATGGCCTCCTGCGGCAAGAACTACAAGAACCATCTGGCGACCATTCGCAGCTGGGCGCGGAAGGACGCACAGAGGAATATTGACTACCATCATGGCATGTATACCTATGATGGCAATGAGAGTTTGTAAGGAGTGATTAAACATGTTGGAGCAAGAATAGCGCAGCCTGCAACGCCTGATGGAGATTGCAGAACTCCGGCAAAAAGGCATTCAGGACATGCATCTGCTGGACTGGAACTTTCGGGTGGCAGAGGATACCCCCTATGTCCAGATGGGAAAGCGCTATGTGAATAACTGGCAGCAGGTCAAGGCAGAAAACCTTGGCCTTTTGTTTTGGGGTGATGTGGGAACAGGCAAGTCCTTTCTTGCTGCCTGTATCGCGAACGGGCTTCTGGATCAGGGTGTATCTGTTATGATGACCAATTTCACAAGGATTCTGAACAAGCTGAGCGATCTTCAAGTCAAAGAGCGAAGCCAATTCATTTCGGACTTTGGCAAAGTGGATCTGCTGATTATTGATGACCTCGGTGTAGAACGGAATTCAGAGTTCGCCCTGGAACAGGTATACTCGGTGGTTGACGAGCGATACAAAGCCAATCTGCCGCTCATCATTACAACCAATCTGACCCCAAAGCAGATGCGAAGCGTTCAGGATGTTGCTCACGCCCGGATTTACAGCCGCGTTCTGGAGATGTGTACTCCTATTCTGCTTCAGGGTGCAGACCGTCGAAAATCCATCAGCAGTGGGAAACGGGTTCTTGCAAAGCAAATTTTGTTCCCACAAAAGGAGGTGCAGCCCAATGGCAAAACAGAGTGAGCAAGTACAGGAAATACCGATTTCTGAGTTATTCCCATTCAAAGATCATCCTTTCCGTGTGCTGGATGATGAAGCCATGCGGCGCACGGTAGAGAGTATCTCGCAATTCGGAGTTCTGGCCCCTGCAATCGCCCGTCCCCGACCGGAAGGCGGTTATGAAATCATTGCCGGACATAGGCGTCTTCATGCTTCCCAGCTTCTGGGATTGGAAACCATGCCGGTGCTGGTTCGCCAGATGGACGATGATACCGCCATTATTACGATGGTGGACAGTAATCTTCAGCGGGAAACCATGCTTCCCAGTGAGCGTGCCCGTGCCTACAAGATGAAGATGGACGCCATGGCTCGCAGAGCTGGACGACCGTCGAAAGAAAATTCCGGCCAACTTGACCGGAATTTTCTGGGCAAGGAAACCCGCGAGATTATTGCCGAGCAAACCGGCGAAAGTGCGCGTCAGGTTCAGCGGTATGTGAACCTCACAAATCTGATCCCGGAACTCATGGAGATGGTGGATAACAAAAAGATAGCGTTCAACCCGGCTGTGGAATAGCTGTGCAACGCTTCTGTTTGCCCAGGGTGTCCCCATGAAGGAAATTCAGGCGTGGCTTGGTCACAGTACCATCGGAACAACCGCCAATATTTACACGCATCTGGACGAGAATTCCAAAATCAATTCTGCCAATGCAATTATTGGCATTTTGGAGCAAAAAAAGGACACTCAGAGCATTTAATCTCCGAGTGTCCGTTGAAAAAATGGTGCCGCTAACCGGGCTCGAACCGGTACTCTGGAAACCAGAACGAGATTTTAAGTGCCAATCCCCATCCGGAATGCGCCTGCATCAGGGAGTATAGAGATGCACAGAATTCTTCAGAATTTCTTTGTCTTTTCTTTATACGGGTTGTATTTTAGCGAAAAATATTTCAAAAGTCAATACATTCTTGGCGAACTCACAACAATCTTAAAGCACCCAATTTGTCACGTTTTTTGACGCTTCGGAGGGATGTTTGGAGGGATGCTCACCAACACTACCAGTTTCAAGGAGGGAGAAAATGAAAACCAGAAAGTTCTATGAGACCCATTGGAAGGACTACGGAGACATGGTTCGCTTTGAAGATTTCCGTCAGATGCTTGGCGGCATAGGTTATGTTCAGGCACAGCGGCTTCTTCAAAACAAAACCGTAAAGAGCTTCAAGATCCGCGGGGAGTATTTGATTCCTAAAGAATGCGTCATAGACTATGTTCTTAGTCCGCACTACGCGGACTACCGACGGATTCTGAAAGCTCAAATTCCCTGATTAGGAGGTCACACAGATGAAAAAGAAATCCACGGACTTCGCGCGGCTCTTTGAAGAGTACCCGGATATCGTCACCGTCCCCCAGCTTCGGGAAATGCTTGGTGTCTGCAAGGCAAATGCGTACCAGCTTCTGAACAGTGGGCAGATCAAATGCTTCCGGGTTGGGAACGTGTACCGCATCCCAAAGGTGTGTGTATACGAATTTTTAAACGAGCAGACGAAACTGCCCCATGGCAAAAAATAATTCCGGCCAACTTGACCGGCTTTTCTAAAGGGTGTCGCTCCAATCGAGAATCCGGCCTGGGCCGCTTCGACATTCAGCTGACACCGCAGGTCCGCGGAATTCCAGGCTTCCTTTTTGAGTTTAAGCATACAAATGATCCATACGCAAGTCTGGACGCTCTGGCCGATACAGCCCTTCATCAGATTGAAGATCGAAAATACGATACAGAACTGCAAAGCGTCGGCATCGACTCCATTATCAAGATTGGAATTGCTTTTCGAGGAAAAACAGCCTCGGTAAAGTGCCAGTAGTGCCAACCAACATTCTTACACCGCATGAAGGGTGTCGCGATTTGCGACACCCTTTTCCCAGCTATTCAAATGGCATCTCTGATTCCGTTTTCTACGATATTAAATCGCAAAAATTCTGGGATCGCTTTCTGTACCGCCTGCTGCTTTGGAACATCGCTCATCTGACTGCCAGACAGGGCTATAATGCCAGCTGGGTATACCTCAGCCGCAAGCTTTGTTTTCCGAATGTCATCGTAATCCTCGCAAATGGTAATACTGCTGGTCCTGCTTAGATGGTCAACCATGGCCAGAAGGTACAGGCTCTCTGGATACCAAACCTTGTCGCAGTGGATGCGGATTGCATTGCTTCCCATATAACCAATATGAATGTGCAGTCCACGCAATACCATATTACTACGCTTTTTCAATCTACCTTTATCTCGAGCTTGCCATTCAAATCGCCCGCAGAAAATGTTGAGTGAATTTGATAACTAAGTATTATTTTACCATTTATCGGTCTAATTAGCATTCCACAGCAAAGCCACCTGCATTCGCTGGGCCGTAATTTTTCTACATCAAATTCATAGTATCTGTGCCCACTGGATGATGCAATGTACTCTGCCAATTCTTGCCTATAATCATCTTCTGTCTTGTCCGGTTGTGAAAGTCCATACCCATTATAAACAGGTGTCTTTGGCGTATATTTCACTGGTTGATTTGGTACATTCTCAGTATGTATGACACCATCTTCTGGAAGTATAAATAATTCGGCTATTACACCAATATCATTTTCGTCGTCGTCATCCCTGCATAGATAACCTTGTAGCCCTTGGCATTCCTCACAAATCAACTGCTCATCTGGTTCTACGATTTCACCGATTTCAATATTCACAAGCACATGGATATTCTCATCCTGCATTGTAGAAATGTTCTGGATTGCAAGAGGAATGAAATACATTCCAGCAAAAGTTCTTGTATAATTTGTCCTGACATCAAGTAGTAGCAATTTGTATGAGAGCGTTTGTAGCTTCTCATGCTTTGCTCTCTCGTCATCTGTACCATTAAGCTCGGAATTACCAAGAAACTGTACCACTTGTTTCAGTCCGCCCAAGCCAAAAAAACCGTCTGAAACATCGGTTCTAAGCCAACGCTTAATTCGTGCCTTATCCTCTTCTACGTCCTTCCACACAACAGGTGTCTCAGATGACCTATAGGATTCAGCCATTGCGTGAACGACATCGGAAAGCTGATACTGAATTTGGGCAGTTGACGCAAGCCGTTTCGCAAATGCTGTTTGAGATTTATCTTTTCCTGTGCCAATCGCTTCTATTCGATTTGTTAGTTCCTGAATCTCCGTGAGCAACGTATATGCCTCATTCAAAAGCTCTTCATTGTGGAGGACAAAACTCTCCTGCTTAATTATTTCGATCGGTACCAGAGCACTAATTACCTTACGACTCTTAAAGTCGTATGATCCAATAATGTGAGTAGCTACACCTGACTTCGCTCTCGGCGGTTGTTTCCTGATGTCTCGGATATTGGAAAATACTATTTTGGCTATATCACCCTTAACTTCCTTCTTGCTCTTGCCCTCCAATGAGAAAGTAGTAATCCTATTATGAGCGATATCGAAAGGATATTCGTCTCCATAATCTGTATTACAGAGGCAAATAACGCGCTCCCACCCCAAGGTTTTTACGGCATAACCAAGTTCAAACAGTACATTAGGATTCGGGCTTTTCTTTTCCTTTTTCTGATTCTCAATAAAGCACAGGCTCAAATCAGCAACAAACAAATCGCAATCATTAATCTTAGAAAGCAGGGTGGTTAAGATGTTCGGTGAACCAGTTGTACCTATGGTTGCCTCGTCTCTCTCTGCTTCAACAGCCGCTGATTCTTGTGCAAGATCTATTGCCTCATCGATACATTCTCGAATAAAGTTTCTGGTTTTGCTCCCTGGTAGATCCGACTGCCATGAATAAAAAATTTTGAATATCCCCATATCACACCTACCAGTTCCGTTGTAACCCTGCCAACTCCGGATGCACCAGTTCCTTTGATTTTGGTTCAAACAACTTATCAAATAAAGCACTGTTACGCTGTTTTGCATCCTTTAGCAACTTATCATAAGAAATAACTTCCACATATGCGCCATATGTTGGGTTGAATCCAAAGTATCCTTCCTTGTCCTGCGTTTCTGTCAGGCCACGACTCTCTGCAGAATCTCTCATAGATTGTGTTAAATCGCCAATCACATAGCAATAAAAAGAAACTCGGCTTACATCACCAAAACCTCGGCCGTTTGTTTTCTTTATCTTTCCAGCCCTAATATCCCGGACATATTTTAAGACCTGCCACACAGGGTCATTATCACCATCATCTCTTTGGGGCCGCTTTAACTCTACAATTGTGATAGAATTGATGTTGTCAGGATCAGCAGTATAAGATAATGCTGCATCAAAGACGGCAAGATCCATACGTTTATCCACGTCATTTTCCAAGACTGGAATCGTGTTAATTTTCTTGTCCGATGCTAAGAAGTGATGATATGCCAGCCTATCATCAATCAACCACAGATTCATATCATCAAGTTTTATCTCATCTGATGTAGTTTGCATAGGACAGATAATGCGGTGTATGCGAGATTCTTTGCTATATTTACCGTTTTCATCCGCATCCAAGGCTTGTTCAAGAAGATCAATAACTGCTTTCCTCCGCGCCACATACTCTGCCAAACTTGCCCGACTCAACTCTGTGATACTCTCGCAGTATTCATCAAAAAGTTTTTGGAAGCTAGGATCAGAAGTTGCATCTTGCTTGACTTTTTCCTCAATATCGTGCTTTTTCTTGACAGTGTCAAGTTCCCATTGTTGTTGGTGTTTATATAGTTCTAGATCCAATTTATCTTCTGCCAGCCCTGCTGGAATTTTGCTGTAGACATCCGGATGCCGATTTAGGAGGAGACGATATTGTGGCCGCTTGGTCTTAACCAGAATATCAATCTGAGATTTCTTTTCATCTGCAGCCTTAGATAGTTCATCTTTTAGGTAGGCACGGATATACCCAACTGCAACATCTACAATCTCCGACTCTTTAGCATCACCAAACATTGGACCGTCCGTAAAATCGAAATCAGACCTCTCTGTATTTACTGCTTCGTCCAAGTATTTACCAGCCAGATAACCCACATAGTAATATGCGTCCTCACCATTGGAAAGCTTTTTCTTCATGTCTGGAATATAAGTCGAAAGAGCGTATGACTTAACCTCGCGGCTATTCGCACATAGATGAAGCTCGTGCTTTTCCGCACCCTCTGTTAAGAGCATATGATACAGCGTATACTTTTTTCCCTTCAGTTCCATAGGGTCCTGATGGAGAGAATCCTTATATGTTCTCTCATAGTAGCTATTAATGTTGAAATTTTCGCCACGATTATCTCTTAGGACAATCTGAGGGCACTTTCCAGTGATAAAATATGGTAGACAATGCTCAATCAGTTTTTTCGCTAAACTCTCCAGAGAGTAGGCCACGGAATCACGATATGGATTTTTGAAGCCTTTCAGGCTGACGATTGTCTGCTGCGTAGCGTCTTCCGTTTCGAGAACTTCGTCATTCTGTTCTGGGTTCACACCGGAAAGGGAAAAATTAAACGATCTGAGATGCCACTGCTCATCTTCGAAATAGGTGCTGTTGACAGCAACATTATCAAATGCTTTTAGCCATAGGAATCGTCCAATACCTTTACATCCCTTCTTCACTTTGAACTGAGAATAAGCTTCCAAAAAGGATGTGTAGTTCTCAATATTGAATCCATTTCCATTGTCGGTCACAACAAAAGCCTCAAAATGGGCAGGCTCCTCTGTTGTATTACCCTGCCCATCTGTTTTAAGTTGAATGTGCTCTGGACGTAAAGCATCAATAACAATCTTTTTCTCGGTTACATCGCTATCTTCGAGTGATTGAATCGAATTAATGACAGTCTCAAAAAGCGGCCACAATGCCTTTGCTGGCGATAGCCTTATTTGTCCGACTTGTCCTGCAACATTTACTGTAATAGGCATTACAGACCCAATCCTTTCCATCTAAAATCGAACCCCAAATATTTTAATGATTCTTTTCTTATTATATCTCCGGAAGCACCCTTTTTCAATCAATGTTTTTATTAAAAATAGAAAAATTCGACGCGCATCATCAACCCTTGCCCGGTTACAAGTCTATACTATGCGGATTAATGTAAAATACTGAAAGCTCCAATTTCTAAGAAATGAAAAAATGGAGGCCGCACGGATGAAAACGAAATCCGGTGATTTTTTTGCGGCTCTTTGATAGTACCCAGATATAGTATCTTCCCGATTCTGCGAGGGACCAAGAATCTTCAAGGTAAACTCATACCCATTTCTTAACAGTGAAAAGATCGAATGTCTCCGGTGGAAAGTGTACTATATTCAAAAAGTGCGTGTATTCGGATTCTCAAAGGAGCAGACCAAATTTCCCCATACGACCAAAATAATGTCGGCCAATTTGGCTTGAATTTCTAAAGAGTATCGTGAAATGCAACACCCTTTGTGCCAAGCACATATTTCGTCGTGTATCCTCATACATAGAGCGGTTCTAACTTCCGGACAAAATTCGGCAGTCGAACCGCTCTTTTGCTTTCCAGCTGGAAGCAAACCATTTCACGGTGATCGGGCCACCGAATAGTTCCGAACTGAAAGGAAGCAACATGAGTGATAAGCAAACCAGGAGCCTGGAGGTATTCGACAATCCCGAATTTGGACAGATGCGGATTCTGAATGAAGATGGAAAATATCTGTTCTGTGCCAGCGATGCGGCAACTGCTTTGGGCTATTCCAATCCCCGCTCTGCCTTGCAGCGGCATTGTAAGGGTGTCGTGAAACGCGACACCCTTACACCCGGAGGCCCCCAGACGCTTTCCTACATTCCTGAAGGCGACCTATACCGGCTCATTGTCCACAGCAAGCTGCCTAGTGCCGTAAAGTTTGAGCATTGGGTGTTCGAGGAAGTTCTGCCCTGCATCCGCAAACACGGCGGTTATATGACCGACAATCTCATAAGCGAGATCATGGCCGCACCGGATATTATCTACAAGGTCACTTCTAATATGCTGAAAGAACGTGGAGCCAGGATGTGGCTGGAGGGGGAAATGAAGGCGGCAAAACCCAAGATCGAATATTTCGATTCCTTCATCACTGCGGGTGACTGCACCAATATCCGTACCACAGCAAAAGAAATCCAGGTCCCGGAGCGGAAATTTGTGGCATGGCTGCTTGCGAAGAAGTATCTGTACCGGGATGCCCATGGTAATTTGGTTCCCTATGCCAAAGAGTCCAATAAGGGGCTGTTCATCGTCAAGGACTTCTACTATGGCTACGGCCAGATTGCCCACCACACGCTGATTACCCCCAATGGCAAAATGCTGTTTATGCGGCTGTCCCGAAAGATTCTTACCGCTGCGTAACCATCATCAACATCTGGAAAGGAGGCGATGCCCATACCTGTTTTTCGCGTTGAAAAGAATGCAAATTACACCACAATGAGTAACTTCCATCTCCGGGACAAAACGCTGTCTCTGAAAGCCAAGGGACTGCTGTCTATGCTGTTAAGTTTGCCGGAAAGCTGGAATTATTCGGTCCGCGGGCTGGCCACTATCTCCCGAGAAGGCAAGGATGGAATTCTTTCAGCGCTTCAGGAGTTGGAAAAAAACGGCTATCTGGTGCGCAAACAAAGACGAGGTGCCTCCGGTAAGATGGAGCACATCGAGTACGTCATTTTTGAGCAGCCTAAATCATGTTCGGATTCACCGTGTCCGGAAAAGCCGTACCCGGTAAAACCGGATACGGTTCCCCCGAATACGGCTTTGCCGTCGCCGGTTCAACCGCGTCCGGAGGAGACGCCAGAACTAAGGAAAGACAAATTAAATACTGACAAAAGAAATACTGAATTAAAGAATCACAGAGGGGAGGAAACACTGCCATTTTTATCGGGAGTTTACGAAAATGTCCTTCTGTCTCAGAGTGAAGTTGAAGCCTTGAAATCAGAATTCCCTACCGATTGGGAGCACCGCATAAATCGCCTTTCAGAGTATATGGCTTCAACCGGTAAGCGCTATGAAAACCATTTGGCGACAATCCGCAGTTGGGCACGGCAAGATGCGCAGTCCAGCGATAGATATCAGCACGGCATTTATGCTTATGATGGCAGCGAAAGTCTGTGAGGGGGTGATGTAAACTATGGAATCGGATTTTGATAGCCTACAGCGTATAGTGGAGATTGCTGACCTCCGGTCAAAAGGCATTCAGGATACGCATTTCCTGAATTGGACGTTTCAAGCAGCAGAAGATACCCCCTATGTCCAGATGGCAAAGCGGTATGTAAATCAGTGGGAGCAGGTCAAGGAGAAAAACCTTGGCCTTTTGTTTTGGGGCGATGTTGGCACTGGCAAATCCTTCCTTGCCGCCTGCACCGCGAACGCACTTCTCAGCCAAGGCGTTACTGTTATGATGACCAACTTTCCTCGTGTCTTGACCCGAATGGGTGATCTCCAATTTGGGGAACGCAGTGAATATATTGCTTCCTTCGGCAAATTTGATCTTCTCGTCATTGATGATTTAGGTGTCGAACGGAGCTCTGAGTACACATTGGAACAGATCTATGCAGTCATTGATGAACGTTACAAATCCAATCTGCCGCTTATTGTAACCACCAACCTTACGCCCAAACAGTTGGGGAGCGCCCATGACGTAGCCCACGCCCGGATTCATAGCCGTATCCTGGAAATGTGTACGCCCGTGCTGCTTCAGGGTGCTGACCGGAGACGAGCTATAAGCAGCAACAAGCGAATCCTTACAAAACAAATTCTGTGCCCAAAGGAGGACGCGAATGACGACGAAGAATGAAGCTGTTCAGGATGTTCCGTTATCTGAGCTGCATCCATTCAAAAACCATCCCTTTCGTGTTGTGGATGATGAGGCAATGCAGCGGACTGTGGAAAGCATTTCCCAGTTTGGTGTGCTGTCACCGGCCATTGCCCGCCCACGCCCAGAGGGCGGCTATGAAATTGTTTCCGGGCATCGACGGCTTCATGCTGCCCAGTTGCTTGGGCTGGACACGTTGCCCGTCATTGTGCGGCAAATGGACGATGACACCGCAGTGATTGTTATGGTGGACAGCAATTTACAGCGTGAGACCATGCTGCCCAGTGAGCGAGCAAAAGCCTATAAAATGAAGATGGATGCTATGAAGCGTCAGGGGTATCGCACCGACTTAACTTCCGGCCAAGTTGGCCGGAAGTTGGATGGAAAGGAAACCCGTGAGATTATCGCTGAACAAACTGGGGAAAGCGCCCGTCAGGTGCAGCGGTATGTGAATCTGACGAACCTGATTCCAGAGCTTATGAACATGGTGGATGAAAAGAAGATTGCGTTCAACCCTGCCGTGGAGCTGTCTTTTCTCACCGCTGATGAGCAAACGAACCTGCTGGATGCCATGGAATACGGGCAGTCCACTCCGTCCCTGTCTCAGGCGCAGCGGCTGAAAAAGCTCAGTCAGGACGGCGGCTGTGATCGCGAGACGATGTGCGCTATGATGTCCGAGGAGAAGAAAGGCGATCTGGATAAAGTCACCATAGACAGCAGTGACTTGAAAAAATTCTTCCCAAAGTCATATACCCCCAAGCAAATGCACGATGTCATTATCAAATTGCTGACCCAATGGCAAAAACGGCGTCAGCAGAACTTATCAAGATAGGAGAATACTATGGCAAAGAAAAACAATAAAACTGCAAGTCCCCCTATGTATTATGCAATGCTGGCACCGGAACTGCCTGTCACCGTTATGGATCTGGAGGAGTGCTTTACCGCCGTACCCTGTTTCGGAATTGATGACCTGGTTATTGATTTCCCTGGTGGTGGCCTCAAAATCAGTGCCTATGAATACTCCGTCATTGAGGCCGACGAAAAGCGATATCTCATTGGCCCTTCCATTGTTTTCCGCTCCGGCGCGAATGGCGAAGATGCCCCCATCACAGTAGAGGATATTCATATTCTTCAGACCCTGATGGTGTACAAAAGTACCATTCTCCATTGTGGGGAGCACGCCATCCCCGCCATTGAGCTGGACTGAGGAGGGGAATCTGATGGAACAGCAGGAAAAACTAACGGTTCTTCTGGTTGAATCCGGATGCTATCCCAAGGCCATTGAAATTGAACCGGGGTTGGAAGCCTTGCAGAGAGCCGTCGGCGGCTGGGTCGAAACCGTTTATCCATGGGAGGACAAGGCCGCAATCATCGTCAACGAGGAGGGAAAACTGGAACAGCTCCCTTTGAATCGCGCTCTGCGAACCAACGAGGGCGAGATCTACGACATTACTGCGGGAAATATGCTGATTGTCGGGCTGGGAACAGACAACTTCGCGTCTTTGACCCCGGAACAGCTCAGGCATTATGAGGCGCTTTTTCATCGGCCGGAAACCTTCTTTCGGCTGGGCGGGCATCTGATGGCGTTTCCCATTCCGGACAAAATGGTTCGCATGGGAGAGAAAACGCAAAAGCCAGAGATAAAAAAGGATAGCCATGACCGCAATGAACGGTGATGGTGTTTCAGTAGGAGGTGGCCATTTTGCAGGAGGAAGTTGAAAACAGGACAGTTAATCTGGCAATCAGTACAACGAAGCTGACCGCCAGATCACTTTTGAATGCATTCCGGGCATATATGAATCACCGCCGCAATGTAAAGGCGAAAAAGGATGTCGCCCGAGATACGCATATCGTTGGAGAGCAGACCATTGGCCAGCTTCTTGGGCAGAATCAGGGCGCTACCAATATTGAGATTGAGAAAACGGAGATTGCCGGGTTTAAGAAGATCCTCAATAAGTACGGTGTGGATTATGCCATTACCAAGGATTGTTCCATGAAACTGCCGCGCTATCTGGTTTTCTTCAAGGCCCGTGACAGCGATGTGCTGACAGCGGCATTTAAGGAATTCAGTGCAGAAACTGCCAGAAAAGCAGAGCGCCCCAGTATGCTGGCGTTGCTGGCAAAGATGAAAGATCTCGTTGCCTCTGTTCCCAAAAAAGTGCATGAAAAGAAGCAGGAGCGCGACCTATGAACAGGCGTGAAATCAAGCGCATTCTGATTCTCTCCATTCCCTACGTTGTACTTGGCCTGATAGCAACAAACATTGGTGAGGCATGGCGCATTGCGAAAACCAATGTACCATCATCTCCGGTTCTTGGCCTGATGGGTGCGTTTCCCATGGCATTCGCCAACTTCGCCCCCAGCTTCCACCCCTTCGACTTGTTCGTGGGGATGCTATCCGGCTGCGGGCTTAGACTGGCGGTATATCTCCGGGGAAAGAACGCCAAAAAGTATCGTCGCAATGAGGAATACGGCTCTGCAAGATGGGGCACAGCCCAGGATATTGCACCCTTTGTCGCGCCCAAATTTGAGGACAACATCATCCTGACGCAAACGGAGCGGCTGATGATGTCCAACCGTCCGCCTAATCCCAAGAATGCCCGGAATAAAAACGTGCTGATTGTTGGCGGTTCTGGTTCTGGTAAGACTAGATTTTGGTTGAAGCCCAATCTTCTCCAATGTCACAGTTCCTACGTTGTTACAGACCCCAAAGGCTCCATTGTGGTGGAATGCGGAAATGCTCTTCTGAAAAAGGGGTATCGTATCAAGATATTCAATACCATTAACTTTCAAAAAAGTATGCACTACAACCCGTTTGCGTACATTCACAGTGAAAAGGACATTCTGAAGCTGGTCACAACCTTAATCGCCAATACCAAGGGAGAAGGCAAAGGCGGTGATGAGTTCTGGGAAAAGTCCGAGAAGCTGCTGTATACGGCGCTCATTGCCTATATCCACTATGAGGCACCCAGGTCAGAACAAAATTTTGCATCTCTGCTGGAGCTTTTGAACGCAATGGAAGTCAGAGAGGACGACGAAGAATTCCAGAACCCGGTAGATTTGATGTTCGAGGACTTGAACCGAAAGAAGCCAAACACTTTCGCTTACCGGCAATACCGACTTTACAAACTGGCTGCCGGAAAGACAGCAAAATCCATTCTGATTTCCTGCGGTGCCAGATTGGCCCCATTTGACATTGCCGAACTTCGGGAAATCACCGCTTATGATGAGTTGGAGCTGGATACCCTTGGAGATCGGAAAACGGCACTGTTTCTGATTATGTCGGATACCGATGCCACGTTCAATTTCCTGATTTCCATGATTTATACGCAGCTTTTTAATCTGCTGTGTGAAAAAGCAGATGATGTGTACGGAGGCAGACTGCCTGTTCATGTGCGCTGCCTGATTGATGAGGCGGCCAATATCGGTCAGATTCCGAATCTGGAGAAATTGGTAGCAACTATCCGAAGCCGTGAGATTTCTGCCTGTCTTGTTCTTCAGGCCCGCAGCCAGCTAAAAGCAATCTACAAAGACAGCGCGGACACCATCATCGGCAATATGGATTCCCAGATTTTCCTCGGCGGCTCAGAACCCACAACCCTGAAAGAACTCAATGCGGCGCTCGGGAAGGAAACAATCGACACATTCAACACATCAGACACCCGAGGTAACAGCCCCTCTTATGGCACCAACTTCCAGAAGCTGGGACATGAGCTTATGTCCCAGGACGAGCTTGCTGTTATGGACGGCGGCAAATGCATTCTACAACTCCGCGGGGTCCGACCTTTCCTCTCTGACAAATATGATCTGACGCAGCACCCTAATTTCAAGCTGACCGCAGACTACGATGAGAGAAACACTTTTGATATTGGTAAATTTCTCAATCGCAAGGCGAAACTTCGCAAGAAAGACCGCTTTGTGGTTGTGAATGCTGATGAAACAGGAGGTTAATCATTGAATTCCGAAAAAGCGTCCTATCCCGTTCGGGATGAAATCACAATTAAGTTTGGTAAGGGCCTGATTGGCAACCAGTTCACTTCCAAAAGCGGGAAAGAAATGGTTCAGGTAAAAATCCCCAATCGTGATTCCGCTGATAAGACACCGTGGGAATCTTTTGCGGTTCCTGCCAGCTTTGTTCACGAAAACAATTTTTCCAACGGGCTGTGGATGAAACTGCCAGCAGACGGCTCCACAAAGCTTTCCCGGTCTCTCCCGGATGGGAAAGATGATATGGGCAGAACCATCTGGAAAAACGAGTCCCGCACGGTCTCCAATAAGGAGCTGAAATCAATGGTAGAGGCTTATAAGGAAAGGCCGCGGGACTCCATTCTTGGGAATCTGGAAGCGAAAAAGGGGGAAAGCAAAGCTGCCACACCCCGTTCCACACCCAAGCACAGCCGTGATACAACCCGTTAATCTATGAGTCCCGCCGCCTGAATAAGGCGGCTTTTTCATGCTCCCGCTGGGCAGCAATGCCAGTAGGCCATCCTCCTGCGGATAGCAGCATTTCTATTATCTCGGTTCTCAGGACATTGCGCAGACCGGAGCATGAACCACATTTTCGCCAACATGGCAAGGAGTTTCCCATATGGCTTTTTTCAACAGTGCAATTTCCGTTCTTCAGACACTCGTTGTGGCACTTGGTGCCGGTCTCGGCATCTGGGGTGCAATTAACCTGCTGGAGGGTTACGGCAACGATAACCCCGGTGCGAATGCTCATGTACGGTAGAGAAGCACAAAGCAAAACAAGGATAGCCAGCCCTGCCACTATTCCGAAGTCAGGGGAACGCAATAGAAAAATTCATAGCTGTATGCTATACTTAATTAGCATTTGAACATATCAAGCTGACACAGCAATCTCTTTACTTGCCGTTAATGCGCGTCTACCAATAGTCCGCACAAAGCAAGAGTAGCGTAAAGGTATAAAAATTTCAAACTTCTTTGTAACGAAATTCCGATTTCTCCGTCTAACCTATGAAGCTGAAGGAGGTGATGACAAGTATGGACTATGAAAAGCTCTATAAAGCCTACTATTTACAGGTATACTCGTATACTATTTCTCTTGCCAAAAATCGTGAGATAGCAGAGGAAATCACGCAGAACACATTCTATAAGGCTGTTTCTACAACATCACAATTCAAAGGTAAGTCAGATGAATTGACATGGCTCTGCTCCATAGCAAAAAACCTTTACCATGATGAAATGCGAAGCCGTCAGCGAGTAGCTGATGTGAGTGAAATCAATGACTTGCCATCAAATGAAAATGTTGAGAACTCAGTTGCAGATTCTGACATGGCGTTCCGCATACACCTCGTTCTTCACCGTTTGGAAGAACCATACAAAGAAGTCTTTCAGCTTCGCGTATTCGGGGAACTATCTTTTTCACAAATCGCTGCAATTTTTGGAAAAACAGAATCATGGGCGAGAGTTACTTATCATCGTGCAAAGCTAAAAATTCAAGAAAGGATGGATGAAAAGCATGAGTAAACAATGCGATATTGTTCGAGATATTCTTCCGCTGTATGTTGACGGTGCTTGCAGCGAAGCAAGCGCAGAGATGGTAAAAGAGCATTTGAACGCCTGTGCTGACTGTAACGCAATTTATCAGAAATTGCTTTCTCACACGAGCGAAGATGTTCTTCACGAAGAAAGCGAAAGCGTTATTATGCGCCATGAGGCAAAAGAAAAGCAGAGAGGCAGAAAAAAGATAACGATTGCTGTTCTCGTTTCCATCGCTCTTTGTATCATTGCAATTTTTACAGCTCTCTTTCTGTTACCTATAAACATTGCTTATGAGCCTGTCAAAATCGACTTCCCATTTGAGGTTGAAGATGTCGAAAACGTTGAAATGTACCACTATGACGGAGTGCCTGCATCAGCAGAAAAGAAAGTAGTTGTTGCTGAAAATGATATAAAGACCCTGTATGATAAGTTCAAGGGCTTATCCCTAAAAGACAAAACGACTGAGGAAACTGCCGGAGCAGATGTGACCAGCTTTAGATTTAACCTCTCAGATGGAACAAGCTACGATTTGATTTACGCCTGCTATGGGGTTAAAAACGGCGAATTGAAGTCAGCAGCAGGCGGTTTTAAGTATTTCACAAGTGCGGATAT